>OHAU01001731.1_pt1 | contig 23754 bp, 20 predicted proteins | sample 1577181 | NCBI WGS metagenome assembly OHAU01 (sample SAMEA3541472, study PRJEB24748) | human gut metagenome | biome: human gut; feature: human-associated habitat; material: faeces | place: China | collected 2012 | reverse complement strand
GATTGGGAATCAGATATCCATTCACATTTGTATAAGTCAGTTTCATTTTATTAGCACTCTCCTTTTTTCTTTGATTTTTTACACCAAATTTACACCATTTGCAATTCATTTGACGCTATTCTACGATACCAGACAAAATGTCTGATCACTCCGAAAGCCTGTAAAATAGGCATTTCTGAGATACACAAGACAGGACAAAAATCGACTTCCATTATCAAGAGGTGAGTGCTAATTTTTTATATTTTTTCTTTCTTGACAATCACTCCCCCTCTCTGTTATGATAATAAAACTGCAATAAGGGAGTAGTTAGCTCTGTACAGAGTCGCTGTGTCAACATATTGATGGTTTTCCATCTGGTACAGCGTTCAATAACGAGACTTATTCACGTGATATTTTTGCGTGGATAAGTCTCGTTTTTTATGAAGGAGGAGAAAAAATGAGCTTATTTTCTGTATTTCTGATCGGAATCGGCCTTTCCATGGATGCATGTGCCGTATCCTTTGCAAAAGGAATCTGTCTGAAAAAACAAGTCAAAACTTATGCCTTGAAACTGGGACTCGCCTTTGGATTTTTCCAGGCAATGATGCCGCTGATCGGCTGGTGGGTAGGAACCTATTTTGAGTCCTTTATCACAGCTGTAGATCACTGGATTGCATTTTTCCTGCTTGGTTTTATCGGGGTCAATATGATTCGGGAATCAAAAGAAGCGGAAGCCGAATGTGATACTTATGTGGATTCTATTCCGGCAAAGGATATCCTGCTGCTTGCAGTTGCAACCAGCATTGATGCTCTCGCAATAGGTATCAGTTTTGCATTCCTAAACGTAGACATCATTCCCGCCGTCTGTCTCATCGGCATCACCACATTTATCATCAGCTGCATCGCGGTTTTCCTGGGAAATAAAATCGGTGGAAAACTTGGAAAATATGCTGAGATCACCGGTGGTGTCATACTGATCCTCATCGGTCTGAAAATTCTGATCGAGCATTTATTTGGATTGTAATATAGAAAAAACCGGAAAGAATTTCCATACACTGGAATTCCTTCCGGTTCTTTTTATATGCAGTCAACTGCTACAGCAGCCCGGCAATCTGATAAACAACGAATGCAACAACCCATGCGATCAGGCACTGTCCGAATACCATTGCTGCTGCCCATTTTCCGCCCAGCTCCCGTTTCACAGATGCGATTGCTGCAACACATGGCGTATAAAGTAGGCAGAACACGAGAAGTGCTGCTGCCCCGGCAACTGTAAGTGTGCCCTGAAGTGCTGCGCTGCTTCCGAACAAAACAGTCAGGGATGACACAACGCTCTCTTTTGCCATAAATCCAGAAATCAATGCTGTCACAATTCTCCAGTCTCCAAATCCTACCGGCAGGAAGATTGGTGCAAGCACACCCGCCACCAGTGCCAGAATACTGTTCTGGGAATCAGAAACCATGTTCAATCCCATATCAAAGTTCTGCAAGAACCAGATTACGATCGTTGCAATGAAAATAACCGTAAACGCTCTCTGTAAAAAGTCTTTTGCTTTGTCCCACCAGCGGTGCCCTACATTTTTCGCTCCTGGCAGACGATAGTTCGGCAACTCCATCACAAACGGAACCGCTTCCCCTTTGAATGCCGTTTTCTTAAAGATCAGTGCCATTAAAATTCCCATCACAATTCCAAATACATAAAGTCCAATCATCACAAGCGCTCCCCTCTTCGGGAAAAATGCCGCAGTGAAAAATGCGTAAATCGGCAGCTTCGCCGTACAGCTCATGAACGGAGTCAGAAGAATTGTCATCTTTCGGTCTCTCTCAGACGGCAGCGTCCGGCTTGCCATCACACCAGGAACTGTACATCCGAATCCGACCAGCATCGGAACAATGCTTCGTCCGGAGAGTCCCAGTTTTCGGAGAAGTTTATCCATGATAAAAGCTACTCTTGCCATATATCCACTGTCTTCCAGAAGCGACAGAAAGAAAAACAGTGTCACAATGATCGGCAGAAAACTTAAAACACCGCCGACTCCGCTGAAAATTCCATCAATCACCAGCGAATGTACCACACTGTTTACATGCGCTGCTGTCATTGCATGGTCCACGACATCCGTTAGTGCCGTGATTCCAGACTCCAGAAGCCCCTGCAAAAATGCTCCGATTACATTGAAAGTAAGCCAAAATACAACTGCCATAATTCCAACAAATGCAGGAATTCCGGTATATTTTCCAGTCAGGAACCGATCGATTTTCCGACTTCTGAGATGTTCTCTGCTCTCTTTCGGCTTGATCACTGACTCACTGCAGACATCTTCAATGTAAGCAAACCTCATCTGTGCAATTGCGGCTGCACGGTCCAGTCCGGTTTCCTCCTCCGTCTGTCGGGAAATATCCTCCAGAAGGTTTTTCTCATTTTCTGTCAGATTCAGCTGCTCTAATATTTTTTCATCACCTTCCATGATCTTGCTTGCCGCAAACCGAACCGGTATCTCTGCTTTTTCAGCATGATCCTCGATCAGATGCATTACTGCATGAATTCCTCTGTGAACCCCTTCCTCTTTTCGGCAGAAATCTGTTTCCAGTGGTTTTTCCTGATATTTTGCTACATGGATGGCATGCTGGATCAACTCCTCAATTCCTTCTGCCTTTGCCGCAGAAATCGGAATGACCGGCACTCCCAGGGCCTCCTCCATTTCATTAACCAGAACGGAACCTCCGTTTTCACGCAGTTCATCCATCATATTCAATGCAACAACCATCGGAAAACCAAGCTCTAACAGCTGCATGGTAAGATACAGATTTCGCTCAATATTTGTTGCATCCACAATATTGATGATCCCTTTCGGTTTCTCACGAATGACAAACTCTCTCGTCACGATTTCCTCACTGCTGTAAGGAGACATCGAATAAATCCCCGGCAGATCTGTGATCAGTGTATTATTATGGCCTTTGATCACTCCATCTTTTCTGTCTACTGTAACTCCCGGAAAGTTACCCACATGCTGTTTGGAACCGGTCAACTGGTTAAACAATGTCGTCTTTCCACAATTCTGATTTCCCACAAGAGCAAACGTCAGTGTCTCCCCTTCAGGCAGCGGAGTCTCCTCTTTCCGGTTATGAAACTTTCCGCCTTCCCCGTATCCCGGATGCAGTTTCTCCTGTTTTTCTACTTTTTTTCTGATATTCTTTGGTTTGTGTTCTTTACTGATTTCAATGTTTTTTGCATCTTTCAGGCGAATCGTCAGCTCGTAGCCATGAAGCCGCAGCTCAATTGGATCTCCCATCGGTGCATATTGTACAACCGTCACTTCTGTGCCTTGTATCAATCCCATATCCAGAAAATGTTGGCGCAGAGCGCCCTCTCCCCCAACCGAAAGAATGGTGGCAGTACTTCCTATTTGTAATTCATTTAATTTCATGTCTTTTCCTCTTTCTCATTCGTTTGAGCTTTCTTACTACTCTACCATACACTGATGTTTTTATAAAATCAACTGTTTGGGCACAAAAATACCGACAGATTACTTCGCCGGCCTTCTATTATTTTAAGATTGCTTCTACATCTCCTGCAATCTGCTCTGCATTCAGATGATTTTTCTCCAATACTTCCTGCACGTCATATCGGTCAAGGAGCTCTTTCTTCAATCCAAAGTTTAACACTTTCATATCAGAAACACCGTAATAACGGGCAATCTTTTCACCAAAACCTCCGTCTAAAATTCCATCCTCCAGGGTCACTACGATTTCATGATCTTTCTTCAGATCATCAAGAAGTGCTTCATCCAGACCTGTGATGTAATATGGATTCACCAGTGTCGGCTGCACACCTGTTTTCTCTGCGATCAGTTCTGCTGCTTTCTCTCCCAGTGAATAGAATACACCGAGTCCGATCACTGCAACCTTGCTTCCTTTCTGTATTACTTCATAAGTATTCAATTTGCTGAAATCCTTCGTCACTGCTTTCCCATCCGAAATCATCTCACCGCCCGGCACTTTTATTACAACTGGATAAGAATTCTGCTCCACACTCCAATCAAGCATGGCAAGATATTCTTCTTTTGTCGTCGGTGCCAGATAAACAAGGTTCGGAATATTTGCCATCATCGGAATATCCTGAAATCCCAGATGTGTGACATCATTCATTCCATAAACAGAACCCCAGAATGTCACAATCGTTGCCGGACTGTTGTTGATACACAGATCCTGTGCGATCTGGTCAAATGTCCGCTGTACAAAAGTACTGTAAACGCCGTAAACAGGCTTTCCTCCGTTTGCTGCAATACCGGATGCCAGAGCAACTGCTGTTTCTTCTGCAATTCCCACATCAATAAACTGGCGTCCGGCTTCTTTTCGCTTATCTTCTGTAAATCCCATAACTGCAGGCGTTCCGGATGTGATGGCAACCACACGGGAATCTTCTTTCATCTTTTTTAAAAGATAATCTCTCGTAATACCGGAGTAGTCCTCCGTATTTGAAGTATAAAGAGGTTTTCCCGTCTCAAGATCAAACGGGCCGCTGAAATGCCACTGTTCTTTATTTTGCTCTGCCGGCTCATATCCTTTTCCTTTCAGCGTATTGATATGAACCACAACCGGCTGACTACTGTTTTTTACTTTCTGAAATGCCTCCACCAACGCTTTTGTATCGTTTCCCTGGTTTACATAAATATAATCAAGCCCCATCGCTTTGAACAGGTTACACGGAGCTGTTCCGTTTGTTTCCCTCAGCAGCTTCAGATTCTGATACAATCCTCCATGATTCTCTGCGATGGACATATCATTGTCATTCACTACAATAATTAGATTTCCACCCAATTCTGCGGCGTAGTCAATTCCCTCCAGTGCTTCTCCGCCGCTTAAAGAACCGTCTCCGATCACTGCGATCACATTTCCGTCTTCCCCCTTCAGATCTCTTGCTTTTGCAAGTCCGCAGGCAAGACTGACAGAAGTAGATGTATGACCGATCGTAAAGAAATCATGCTCACTCTCATGTGGATTTGTATAACCGGATACATCATCGTAATGCTCTTCATAAAGATATGCATCTTTTCTTCCTGTTAGCATTTTGTGCGGATAACTCTGATGGGAAACGTCATATACAATTTTATCTTTTGGAGATTCAAATACATAATGCATGGCAATGGTCGCTTCCACCATTCCGAAATTTGGTCCGAAATGTCCGCCATGCCGGCTTGCCCTGATCAAAAGTGCATGGCGCATCTCTTCTGCCAGTGCCGGAAGCTCCTCTATCGTCAGTTTTTTTACATCTTCAGGGCTGTTGATTGTTTCAATATACATTAATATTCACTCCTCTTTTTCTCATCAATTCTTACTGTTTTTCTCCTTTTTGAGGATTGATGATACTATATCACCTGGAGTTAACTCCAAGTCAAGAGCGAGTTTAAATATTTTTTTATTTTCTTTTCACCAGACACGAATGGCACTTTTTTCATAAATGTAATCAAACATACTGGTAATAAAAACGAAGATGTTTCACGTGAAACATCTTCATCTCCATTTTATTCCTTTATTTTTTCAAACCTGTACTGTTGCTTAATATCCGGATATTTTTCATGATCCACTTCACTCATAAACATTCCATATGGTCTTGCACAGATTTTAAACGGAGAATACAACCCCTGATAAATCACCATTTTTTCTCCTGTCTCTGTATGCTGCGCAAATGCAAGCACTTTATATAAATATTCTGAAGTTTCCCCTGACACCCATTCTCTCTTAAAATGCTGTACAATATCTCCCACTCGGATGTCTCTCGGAATCACCTCTTCTTGCTTTAACTCAGGCTCTGTGTCCAATTCTACATATTCCTCTTTATCCAGAGAAACAGGCGCACCTGATTTTCCCATAATATGGACGCCTCCATACCAGGTGCCTGTAATCTCAAACAGATCCCCCACCTGATATTCTGAAGTATATTCATCGTTCTTTTTTACAATTCTTATTCTGCTCATTCTGATTATCCCTTATTCTATTTTCTTCTTTCAATCACATCACTAATTGCATCAATTCCTAAAAGTATCTGACTTACCAGAATCAGCGCAAATAAAATTTTCACCACTTTTTTTCCTGTCTCGTCTTCTCTTTCTGCACAATCTTTTGCAATTCTTCCGACAATCCCCAGTAATCCAATCAGAGAAATCCTCTGCGCTGTTCTGTTTAACGATTTGTTCTGATAATAAATTTCCTGCAATAATTCATGATTGTTCATACTCATGTTCTCCTCTCCTTATAATCCGTCCCTGTAAATCTGATTGATTGTTGCCTGAGCATGTTCCAGCTCCTTTTTCTGCATGACAGCATCTCGATCACTGAAAATTGCCAGCATCTCATCCACCACATCTTCCGCTCTCGGATTTGATGTTCTGTAAAGATACCCCAGCATACGAGTTGCCGTGTAATCTGTCCTGATTTGATTATATGCAATTTCTCTGCAAAAGTCATCAGGATAATCCTTCTCCTTCAAAGCTCTGTACAATTCATCATTTCTTGCTTTTTCCATATTTATTGCCGCCTGTTCTTTCTAAAATACTGTTTTTCAAATTCTTCTTCCGATAATGGCTTATTCAAAAAGTATCCTTGAATGACATCACAACACATCTCTTTTAATACGCCAAGCTGCTTTTGGGTTTCAACACCTTTGTTTCATCCCTTTTTGCATCACTTCCCAACAAAGCTTACCTTCCGGATGCTCAACCTGAAATGTCTTTTTACAACACTCATTCATATATACAATCTTATTTGCCTCAACATCTATGATACGATTATTCGAATTTATTCCATTTAAAATTTTATAAAAAAATTGTGAAACTTTAAATTTATTTAATTTAGGTCTTTTCATTATATAGGATTTATGGTATATTAAAATTGTTAATATATTTTATTCAAAAAGCCAATGGCTAGGGAGATTATTATTTTAAGTATTGGAGGCAAAAAAATGGAAGATAAGGAATTAGCACTTCTAATTTTACAGAATCTAAACTTATTTGACAATCTTATCAAAAATATTGCAGGTACAGGAACTAAGAAAATACAGAAGTTAACTTCTAAGCAGTTTTTTACACTAGAGCAAGTTAAGAAATATGATAAGATTGAATTAAAGAATCTAAGTAAGGACTTGTATGTATCAACATCAAGCCTATGTATTCTTTTAAATAAGATGGTAGAACTAGGATATGTCTTTAGAGAAGAGGATGAAAAAGATAGAAGAAATACATTCTATGGTCTAACTGAAGAAGGTAAAGAAGTACTTAAGAGCGAAGAAGATAGAATAGCTACATCAATAGCTAATAATATGTCTAGCTTTGATGAAAAGTTTAAGAAGAGTCTAGAAAAGAGCTTGTCAGTTCTATTTAAGGCGACTGAAAAACTTTATTAATTCTTAAGAATCTTTATCTAAAGATTGCATCTAAATTAATAATATGTGATAATAAAAATACGTGTACATTTGTGCACGTATTTTTATTATCACATTTATTTATATTTTTATTTTCATAGATATTTTGGATGCTTATTTATATATTTATTTATATCTTTCTTCCCTATTTAGCTTTAGTAGTTGATAGCATCATCAAGTACTTTACCTATAGATTCATTGATTACTAGGTCGGCTCTTGAGTCTAACTGTGTACTTGACTTGTTTATAAGTACAATGTGGTCTCCCTTAAAATAGTCTAAAAATCCAGCTGCTGGGTAAACTACAAGTGAAGTTCCTCCAACTATAAGCAGGTCAGCCTTGGATATAGAGTTGATTGCTCCAGATATAGTTTTGTCGTCTAGTGACTCTTCGTATAGGACTACATCTGGCTTGACTATAGAACCACACTTTTTGCAGCGTGGTACAGGATCTCCTAGGTCTAAGAATTCATCAAGATTGTATTTTGCCTTACATGAGGTACAGGTATTGTGGTTGATATTTCCATGTAGGTCAAATACCCTAGTATTACCTGCAAGTTGGTGGAGGCCATCTATATTTTGAGTTACTATTGAGTCCAACTTACCCATTTTTTCCAGTTTTGCTAGGGCAAGGTGGGCCTTGTTTGGCTTTGCATCCTTATATATCATATTGGACTTGTAAAAAGAGAAAAAATCCTCTGTATACCTAACAAAAAAAGTATGTGAAACTAGTTGTTCGGGTGAAAACTGCCTGTTTAATTTTTTTGAAAATAGCCCATTGGAACTCCTAAAATCTGGTATATTAGATTCCGTAGATACACCTGCACCACCAAAGAATACAATCCTTTTTGCATTTTTTATGTAGTCCCTTAGTTTGCTTATATTTTCATTATACGTCAATGTTTTTTCTTCATTTGTCATATTAGACCTCCTTGAGTTAAGAGAATTATAAGTGATATAACTTGATATAGTTGATTTAAATACCACAATTAAATTATACCACAGAGATTATTTGATTGCTTGCTAGATGAAAAGAATACTGGTAGATTGTAGACAAAATAATATTAGTCACGTGTATTCTTGTAACTTTTTTGTAATTTTTGACCATAATTATTTACATAGCTGTAATTATTTGTTATAATAGAGTATATTTTGGAATGAAGGATAGATTAAAGTCAGTAGGTATTTTTTTAAATCTTACTGTTTATTGAATAGTATTGGAGGTAATATTAATTGAAAACTAAGATCTTTTTGTCTGCCCTAGCTCTTATACCTGCCCTTGGTATGAATGCAAATGCTGAGGCTAGTGTTGGACACATAAATTTTGAATTTGTAAATATAAGAACTAATCCCAGCATGGATGATAGGGTAAGTTTTGTACTAAAGAGGGGTGCAGAAGTCACTATATTAGAAGAAAAAGATGGATGGTCACATATAAAAAGTGGAAACCATGAAGGTTGGGTACAGTCTAATTCTATTATCAAGGGTGAGGATAATAACAATGTAAAACTAAACTCTAACGTTGGTAGTCAGAAGATGATCAACAATCCTACGCTAAATCTTAGACAGGGTGCGACAACATCAAGTAAAATTATTGCCGTACTTAAAAAAGGAGATATAGTAAGATTATTAGAAGATAGGGTAGGTTGGTGTAAGGTTGATTTTAATGGTAAGGTTGGATACTTATCAAGTAGATACTTATCTGATGTAAATGCCAACACTTCAAGTATACCAGCAAAGACTATAATGACAGTAACATCAAACCAGTTAAATGTCAGAAGAGAAGCTAAGGCAACTAGTGCTAAATTGATGACAATATATAAGGGAGATGAAGTGGTATTTGAAGCCAACACTAATGGTTGGGCAAAGATTACTAAGGATGGTAAGACAGGCTATGTATCTTCTTACTACCTAAAGGATACAGGTAAGACACAAGAAGCTCCTAAGGATGAAATAAATGAGGCTGAAACAAAACCTAGTATAGACCCTAACATTGCAAATAGGAACTCAAATGATGAAATACAGGGTGGAGTAAGTTACCAGGACATGAATATGAGTCTTAGTGACCATGTTAATATGCAGATGTCAAATGCACTAAATGTATCGAATGCTCCAGGTTGGCCTAGGGCTACTAAAGAGGAACTTACATACCTGATGGATCCTAATAATTTCACTGACAGCACAGGTATGATGCAGTTTGTAAGGTTGGATAGATTTTCAAATTGCATAAGTGTTGACCAGTTAAACAGTTATATTAACAGGTATTGTCCAGTTGGTAATCCATTCCATAATCAGGGGCAGGCATTTATAAATGCGGCTAAGAAGAACAACATAGATGTAATCTATCTTGTTGCCCATTCATTTATAGAAACAGGAAGAGGTACTTCAAAGCTTGCACGTGGTAATGTAGTAAATGGAAAGACTGTCTATAACTTCTTTGGTATTGGTGCAGTCGATGGTAATGCCTTTGCAGGAGGTACTGCTACAGCCTACAAGAATGGTTGGACAAGTGTTGCTGCAGGTATTGATGGTGCAGCTACATGGATATCTAATAGGTATATACATAGCGGCAAGTATGACCAGAATACACTTTACAAGATGAAGTGGTCTACTACATCTATTTATCACCAGTATGCAACAGCTATACAGTGGCCTTCACATATAGGTAGGGTCATGTCTGAGATAGCATCCTACTCAAATTCTACTCATAATCTAGCCTACCAAGTTCCTAGATATAAGTAGTTAATAAAAATTTAAAAGACATCAACCCCCACATAAGCTAAATACTTGTGTGGGGTATTTAAATTTAAGATATAATTTACAAACAGATTGGATATTATTTATGAAAAAATGGTATAATATTCTTTAGAGTATTTATGAAAGGATCAAGTATTATGAAGAGAGTAATGTCTTATTATGGCAAACATATATTATCAATACTGCTTTTGGTTGCTATATTAGTTGTACAGGTCAAGTTTGAATTGATGCTACCCAAGTACACTTCTGATATTGTAAATGTAGGAATCCAGCAGGGAGGACTAAAAGAGTCTACACCAAGAGTAATAGATGAGAAAACATATGGTGTCTTACTTTCCATAACAAAAGTAGGATACAAGGGCAAGATTGCTAGTTCATATGAGAGATGGGAACCTGAGAGCGATAGTCAGGAAAACAAAAAAATTAGGCAAGAAAATGAGAATGCTAAGATGATATCTTCAAAGTATGAGGATACAAACTACTATGTACTAAAAGACAAGTTGACGAAAAGTGACTATCTTAAGTTGGATAAATACATGGCGGATTCATTGACTAAAATGGCTATATACCTATCAAATAAGGATATTGAGGCAGGTAAGAAACCGAGAATGGAACTGGCTTCAGATGTAGGTCTAACTGAACAAGTCAAAAAACAAATATCGGTAAGAATGGTCAAAGAATTGTATAAGAATTATGGAGTGAATGTAGATAAGATACAAAAAGCATATATATGGTCAACAGCTAGGTGGATGTTGTTTATAGCACTTCTTGGTGGAATTGCATCAATAGGAGTTAGCTTTATATCGTCTAGGGTCTCAACAAAAATAGCTAGGAACCTTAGAAGGGACTCATATTCAAAGGTGCTTAAGTTTTCCCAGTATGAAATGAACAGATTTTCTAGTGCATCATTGATTTCAAGGTGCACAAATGATATACAACAGATTCAACAATCTTCTGTAATGGCACTAAGATTTATATTTTATGGTCCTATAATGGCTATAGGCGCATTTAGCAGCATATTGAAACTCAATGTTTCTATGATATGGATAATCGTACTTGCAATACTTGTAACATTGGTTAGTATAGCGGTAGTCATGTATATAGCTATGCCAAGGTTTAAGATTGTACAGTCTATTGTTGACAAGTTAAACCTAGTATCTATGGAATTTATATCAGGTATAGAGGTCAACAGGGTATTTGGTACTGCCAAATATGAAGAAGAACGATTTGACAAGGTAAATACTGAACTTACAGGAATATACCTATTTATATCAAGGCTTATGTCAATAATGCAGCCTATGTTGATGTTTGTAATGAACGGGGCAACTCTATTGATTATATGGTTTGGCGCCAAGGCTATAGAATCAGGTAATCTACAGGTTGGTGATATGATGGCATTTATCCAGTATGCTATGCAGATTATAATGGCATTTTTATTTATATCTATGATGTCTATTATAGTGCCAAGGGCCATGATATCTGCCAATAGGGTAGGTGAGGTATTGGACTGCGAGATACTTATTAAAGACGAAGGTAGGGTAAATAAGTTCAATAAAGAAGGCAGCATAGAATTTAAGGATGTAAGTTTTAGGTATGAAGGGGCAGAAGAGGATATAATAAGCGATATTAGTTTTTCAATACCTAAGGGCAATACTCTAGCAATTATAGGGTCAACTGGTTCTGGTAAATCTACAATTGTAAAGCTTATACCTAGGTTCTTGGAGGCTACATCAGGAAATATTCTTGTAGATGGTGTTGATGTGAGGAATATGCCTCTTAAGGTGCTTAGAACAAAGATATCTCTTGTAAACCAAAAGGCAACCCTATTTTCAGGTACTATTGGGTCTAATATAGGATATGCCAATCCTGCATTTGATCATTTTGCAATTAAACAAGCTGCAGAGATATCACAGTCAATGGAGTTTATCCAGTCTAAGAAAGACAGCTTTGATTCTAAGGTAGAGCAGGCTGGTGCAAACCTATCAGGTGGTCAAAAGCAGAGGATATCTATTGCAAGGGCTATAGCAAGAGACCCAGAAATTATTGTATTTGACGACTCCTTCTCAGCCCTTGACTCAAAGACCGACAGGATGCTTCGTAGGAGTATAAAAGAAAAATTATCTGACAAGACTATAATAGTAGTTGCTCAGAGGATAAATACTATTATGGATGCAGATGAAATATTGGTAATTGAAAATGGTAAGATAGCAGGTAGGGGTAGGCATAAGGACCTTCTAAGAACTTGCGATATATACTATGAAATAGCAAAATCACAGATGACAGAGGAGGAGTTGAACAATGAAATCAGCGAGTAAGAAAAACAAGTCTTCCAAAAAATCATTTATGGCTACACTAAAAAGATTGTCCAGCTACCTAGCAGATGAGAAATTAAAGATACTTATAGTATTTGTGTTTGCTATACTATCTACTATATTTGCTATAGTTGGACCAAAGATAATGGGTAATGCAACAACTGAGATATTTAAGGGGATGATGAGAAAGGTACAAAATCCTCAGGATGGAATAGATTTTTACAAGGTAGGCATGATAGTATTTACCTTGATAATCCTGTACACACTTAGCTCACTATTCTCTTATATTCAATCATATATAATGTCTGGTGTATCACAGAGGGTAACCTACAATCTTAGAAAGGATATATCAGAGAAGTTCAATAGGCTACCTATAAGCTATTACGATACAAATTCTAAGGGTGACATAATATCTAGGGTTACAAATGATGTAGATACACTTAGTACAACCCTTAACCAATCATTGATGCAGCTAGTGACATCCTTGATAACTGTAGTTGGTGTATTTGTGATGATGGTGTCTATAAACCTAGTTATGAGTTTGGTATCCTTGGTTGTTTTACCTATAACTGTCTTGGTGCTTGGACTTGTAATCAAAAATTCACAGAAGTACTTTAAAGACCAGCAAAAACACTTAGGTAAGATAAATGGAAAGATAGAAGAATCATTCTCTGGACAAGAAGTAATAAGAGGCTATATGGGAGAAAAATATGAAATAACTGAGTTTAACAGGATTAACAATAAGCTATATGAAAGTGGTTGGAAGTCTCAATTTTTATCTTCAGTTATGATGCCCATAATGATGTTTGTAGGCAATCTGGGCTATGCAATAGTAGCTATCTTCGGTGGCTATATGGCTATAAATGGAAATATTCAAGTTGGTGATATACAGGCATTTATCCAGTATATGAGGACTTTCACCCAACCTCTTAACCAGTTAGCCCAGGTTATGAACCTACTTCAGTCTACAGTCGCTGCAGCTGACAGGATATTTGAGTTTCTTGATGAAGAAGAGGTAGATTTAAGTAAGAAGGATATAATAGATGAAAAGTCTTTCAAGGGTGCTATAGACTTTGACCACGTTAGGTTTGGATATGAAGAAAATAAGATTATTATAAATGATTTTAATCTACACGTTAGCCCAGGACAAAAGGTTGCTATTGTAGGACCGACTGGTGCTGGTAAGACTACACTTGTCAAACTACTTATGAGGTTTTATCAGGCAAATTCGGGGACTATAAGAATTGATGGTAAGGACATCAACGAACTAGACTTTGAAAGTTATAGGTCCAAGTTTGCCATGGTTCTTCAGGATGCCTGGCTGTTTACAGGCTCTATAAAAGACAACCTAAGGTATGGTAAGTTAGATGCCAGTGATGAAGAGGTTAAAAGGGCTGCAAAGTCTGCCTATGTCCATAGGTTTATAATGACCCAGCCTCATGGTTATGACACTATGTTGACTGCGGATTCAAGCAATATCTCTCAGGGACAAAAACAGCTTATGACAATAGCAAGGGCCATACTTTCTGATCCTAGGGTACTAATCTTGGATGAGGCGACAAGTTCTGTAGATACACGTACTGAGCAGATGATACAAAAGGCCATGGATAACCTGGTAGTCAACAGGACTAGTTTTATAATAGCCCATAGACTTTCAACAATAAGAAACGCAGACTTGATACTAGTTATGAATGAAGGAGATATAGTCGAGCAAGGCAATCATGAAGAGCTGATGAAACTAGATGGATTTTATAGCAAACTATACAGGTCGCAGTATGAGGGGGAAACTGATTAAAAATGAAATTTGATTGGAACAAAAAATATACGACTATTGCACTGTATTCAGTGATAGTAATTGCATCTGGTATCATGCTATATCTTGGACTTACTAAGTTTACTAAGTTGAGTGAGCTATTTAATACCTTTATAGCTATAATAAGACCCTTTATTATAGGATTTTCTTTGGCTTACTTATTCAATTTTATGTTGGCTTTTTATGAGGATAAGATAATATTGAATATAGCCAAGAAGGGAATTAGCCATAGAAAAATGAGGACCCTATCACTATTGATGACTTATTTTACTGTTTGTATCTTGGTATACTTGTTTATAGAGTTCATATTGCCAGAGGTTGCAGCCAGTTTATCATCTATAATAACTGACTTTCCGAGAATAGTGAATAAACTATACCTATATACAGATTCTCTTATAAGCAGTATAGAAATATCAGGACCTGCAAAGGAATTTGTAACGGCTAAGATAGAGGAAATAGGAAAGCAATTGATGGAATTTGCTACCAACCTTATGCCTTATCTTGCAAACACACTTTTAATGGTGCTTAAGAGTATATGGAACCTAGTTTTAGGTATAATTATATCTGTATATGTCTTGGCTGATAAGGAAAGCTTCTACGCTATGTGTAAGAAGTTTATAAGAGCTGTATTTTCAACTAGTGCTGGTGACTATATCCTATATGTGACAGATCTTTCAAATGATATGTTTGGTAAGTTTATAGTTGGTAAGATAATTGACTCTACAATTATAGGTGCAATAGCCTTTATAGTTTTATATATTGTTAAGATGCCTTATCTTATACTTATTACATTTATAATAGGTGTTACAAATATAATTCCATTTTTTGGTCCTTTTATAGGAGCTGTGCCATCTATTATACTTGTCCTATTTGTAAGTCCTATTAAGGCTTTATGGTTAACAATTATAATATTTATCATCCAACAGCTTGATGGTAATGTTATAGGTCCGAAGATACTAGGTGGATCTCTAGGTATATCATCATTCTGGATACTATTTTCATTGCTACTAGCAGGCAAGTTCTTTGGACTAATTGGTATGGTATTGGGTGTGCCTCTTTTTGCAGTTATACATACTCTTGCAGGAGAGACTATAAATGACAAGCTAGTAAAGAAGGGACTACCTACATCCAAGGAAGAATATAAGTAAAAAGAAAAATCTCTATAGGGGTGTATTATGATTAATAAGTATATAGATTTAATAAAAAATAATATTTTGTTTGAAAATTTTGCTCTAGGTGACCTAGCAGAATTTCTCGATTTAATAGGTGCAAAAACTATAGCAATTAGCAAGGGACAAAATTTATTTGAAGAGGGACATATTTATGAGAATATGTGCTTTCTCTTGGAGGGTGAGATAGTGCTTTCTAAGAGTGACGAAAGTGGAAATAGAAATATAATAGATAAGATAAGTCCTGGCCAGATATTTGCAGAGGTATTTTCCATGACATCCAATAAGGTGTGCCCTGTCACAGCCACTGCTGAGAAAAAGTCATTATTGATGACTATAAATACAGATAGGTTGCTAAGGCCAGATTTTGATCTTGGAGAAAAGTTTACAAGTGAACAGGCTACAATTATTTCTTGTCTTATAAAGACATTTGCGGATAAGAACCTAATCCTGCTAAACAAAATAGAAATACTTTCTAGGAGGAATACTAGGGACAAGATACTTCATTTTCTAGAAAAGGAGAGTATGAAATCATGTAATATTTTCTTTGAAATTCCTTATTCGAGAAAGGATATGGCAGATTTTTTAGGTGTTGATAGGTCGGCCCTTTCAAGAGAGCTTAGTAGGTTAAGAGAAGAAGGAATTATCGATTTTGATAAATCAACTTTTAAGTTTTTATAATATATAAATTTGTTATGTAATGATATATTTTCTTATACATTCTGTTTTAAGCATATATTATTGGGGCATATTATATAATAGTATATGTGGTATTAGGAGGATTGTACGATGGAAAAATTAGCGACATTTGCTGGTGGATGCTTTTGGTGCATGGTTAAACCATTCACTAGTTATGAAGGAGTCCTAGATTTAAAGGTTGGATATACCGGCGGCCAGACAGATAATCCTACTTACAAGGAAGTTTGTAGTGGAAAGACAGGTCATTTTGAAGCCGTTCAGATTAGATATGATGATAGAATTACATACGAAGAAATACTTGAGGTTTTTTGGAGACAGATAGATCCCTTTAATCCAGCAGGACAATTTGCCGATATTGGAAGTCAGTACCATACTGCTATTTTCTACCATGATGAAGATCAAAAGAGGATTGCTACTTATTACAAGGATAAATTAGAGAGAGAGTCTGATAAGAAGGTCTTCACTAAGATAATTCCGGCTGAAAAGTTCTATCCTGCAGAAGATAATCATCAGGACTACTATAAGACTCAGTCTAGGCATTATGAAATGTACTATAGGAATTCAGGAAGACATAATTTTTTAAAGGCCTACTGGGATAGGAACAATGATCTTAGGGAGGAAAGAAGGGATATCTTATCTGATATATCTTTTGAAGTTACCCAAAATGATATGACTGAAGTACCTTTTGAAAATGAATACTACGATAATTTTGACAAGGGTATATATGTCGATATAGTCGATGGACAGCCATTATTTTCTTCAAGCGACAAGTTTGATTCAGGCTGTGGTTGGCCAGCATTTTCTAAGCCAATAAAAGATACGTCTATCCATAAGAGGGCTGACTATTCATTTGGTATGAGTAGGACTGAGGTTAGGAGTTTGAAGGCTAACTCTCATCTAGGTCATGTATTTGAAGATGGTCCAGACTCATTGGGAGGCAATAGGTATTGTATCAATTCAGCAGCCCTAAAGTTTATACCACTTGAAAAGATGGAAGAACTAGGATACGGTGAATATATCAAATATGTTAAGTAGAAAATATACAAAGTAGATATAAGTATAAAATTTTAATAAATATTTTAGGCACCTTGAATTAGGTGCCTTTGTAACGTTTTGATATTGAGGTTTTTTGAGATTTGGGTTATAGTATATCTTGTGATGATGGAGGTAGATATGAGTTATTACGATAATAAATGGTTTAAAAATTTTAAAACAAAACTTGTAGCTTGCAATACTTATGATAATTCTGAACTACTGGAATTAGAGTTTGAAGATACGATATTTTTCCCAGGGGGCGGCGGCCAACCCATGGACAGGGGATTTATCAGCCTAGTCAGTGGTGGGGAAGTAAAGCATAGATACAAGCTTGAAGATATTCGTGAGGTTGATAATAGAATTAAACATATAGTATCTAGGGATCAAGTACTATCTACATATGAGATATCATCAGACAAAATATCATCAGGTGATATTGAATGTCTTATGGAGCTTGATTGGGACCACAGGATTGATGGTATGCAGCAACATACAGGTCAGCATCTCTTATCAGGATGTTTCTATAAATTGTTTAAGGCCAATACTAAGGGTCTTCATATAGGTAAAGATGTATCTCAGCTAGATATTGATGGGGAATTTACGGACGAAATGGTTAAAAAGCTTGAAGACTATGCTAATGACCAGATTTCAAGGGCTATAAATATCAAAAATTATGTCTTAAAAGAGGGTGACAGTCTAGAAACTAGAAGGCCTCTTCCAAGTACAGATGGTGATATTAGGATTCTTGAAATTGAGGACCTGGATATTAATGCCTGTTGTGGTCTTCATCTAGACAACACTAGGGACATCACCATGGTAAAGATAAAAAGGTACTACAAGCACAAGTCTGGAACTAGGTTTGAATACTTAGCTGGAAAAAGGGCTGTAGATTACTTGTTAAAAAGGGATCGAATTTTCGATTCTGTCCTTAATAAGTACAGTGCAGGAGAAGACAATATTATAAAGAGTTTGGAAAATATAGAAAAGAAAAAGGATGATTACTATAGTAGATCAGCTTATCTATTAAATGAGCTAATCAAAAAAGATATGGAGATATACTTATCTTCTGCTAAGTCAAATGCCAAGGGATTAAAGGTTATTATAAGTAAATTTGATAATGAAGAGACATGGTATTTGGATAGTCTTGCAAAGCACCTAGTAGAGAGTGGACCTCTTGTTCTAATCTTTGCAAATAAAAAGCAAGGCAAATACATGATAAACTTTATGGCAAGTAAGACTACAATATCAGAACACACCTATATAGATTTAGGTAAATTATTTAAGAGTTTAGCCAATGAGTATCCATTAAAGGGTGGTGGATCTAAGTTTTCAGCGTCTGGAGTATATGATTCTGAAAAAAATATTGACATATTGTTAGATAATGTATATGATTTATATATTGGAGTTTTATAGGAATTTATTGGAGGTAAAAATGTCAATTTCAGGATTGATTATACTTTTGGTGTTGTTGGTACTTGCACTATATAGTATATTAACAAGTAAGGGTCTTAAGAGACATATGATTAAGAATACAGCTACAGCCTATGCGATTTTGCTAGGACTACTTGCTGTAACGAGGATAAACAGGTGTGATATTATAGCTGTTTACATAGGCCTATTGACGGTAGCTATTGCTGTAGGGTCTATATACTTTTACAAGAAGGATTACAGAAAATCCAGCATATTGTTGGTTTTGGCCTTGGTGATTGGTACATTAGGAGCCTACCTATCATATTTAGACTAAGCAAGTAGTGACCGTGGGATATATCCTGCGGTTTTTTTGTAGACATTTTATAGCTTTTATTTGGACAGATTTTATAGTTCTTACTTGGATACAGAAAAGGCCGCCCTTATTTGAGCGACCTTAATTTATCGTATTGATTTTAACAAAATGCTAATGGATTCTATTATAGGTTTCTATTGTCCTTTAGTATAACGTCGTGAGCTCCACCCTCTACGATTGAAGTAGAAGATACAACTGTTAGCTTGGCCTTGTCCTGTAGTTCAGGAATTGAAAGGGCACCGCAGTTACACATAGTTGATCTTACCTTAGCAAGAGTCATGTTTACATTGTCTTTTAATGAACCAGCATATGGAACGTAAGAGTCTACACCTTCTTCAAATGACAGCTTCTTGTCTCCACCTAGGTCATATCTCTGCCAGTTTCTAGCCCTAGCAGAACCTTCACCCCAGTATTCCTTCATGTAAACGCCGTTTATATTTACCTTGTTTGTTGGAGATTCATCAAATCTTGAGAAGTATCTACCAAGCATTACAAAGTCTGATCCCATAGCTAGTGCAAGTGTGATGTGGTGGTCATATACGATACCACCATCTGAGCAGATTGGAATATATATACCAGTTTCTTCAAAATATTCATCTCTAGCCTTGGCAACATCAATTACTGAAGTAGCCTGACCACGTCCGATACCCTTTTGTTCTCTAGTGATACATATTGATCCACCACCGATACCGATCTTTATAAAGTCAGCACCAGCATCAGCAAGGAATCTGAATCCCTCTCTGTCAACTACGTTACCAGCACCTATCTTTACAGTGTCACCGTACTTTTCTCTAACCCACGCTATAGTTCTTGACTGCCATTCTGAGTAGCCTTCAGATGAATCTATGCATAGTATGTCAACACCAGCCTCTAGTAGGGCAGGAATACGCTCTTCGTAGTCTCTAGTGTTGATACCAGCACCTACAACGTATCTCTTTTTAGCGTCGTGTAGTTCAAGTGGGTTTTCCTTGTGTGAATCATAGTCTTTTCTAAATACCATATATACTAGCTTGCCATCTTCGTCTAGTACTGGTAGAGAATTTAACTTGTTGTCCCAGATTATGTTGTTGGCTTCTTTAAGAGTAACATTTTTATCTGCGTATACAATTTTTTCTATTGGTGTCATAAAATCACGAACTTTAGTATCACGTGACATTCTGCTGACTCTGTAGTCACGGCTTGCTACTATTCCCAATAATTTACCTTTTGCAGTACCATCATCTGTTATGGCAACAGTAGAGTGGCCAGTCTTTTCCTTTAGGTCAAGTATATCTGCTAGTGTGTGGTCTGGAGTAAGGTTTGAGTCAGATATTACAAACCCTGCCTTGTGAGACTTTACTTTTGCTACCATTGCAGCCTGATTTTCTATAGTCTGTGATCCGTATATGAATGAGATACCACCTTCTTTTGCTAGAGCAACAGCCATATTGTCATCAGATACTGACTGCATGACAGCTGAAACTAGAGGTATATTCATCTTTAAAGCTGGTTCTTCTCCTTTTTTGAATTTAACAACTGGTGTAACAAGGCTAACATTAGCTGGTATGCACTCAGCTGATGAATAACCTGGTACTAATAAATACTCACTGAAAGTTCTTGATGGAGTATCAAAGTAAAAAGCCATTAATAATCATCTCCTTTATATTGTTTTTTCCAAACATTATTATAAAATCCTTAACTGAATGTTTATATATAAAGAGATTTTAACACTATTGAAACAAAAAGTCTAGGAAAATATCTAAAGAAAACTGAATTTTAATGAAATTTTATATAATAGTGATTTATCTTGGGAGAACTTGCAAGACCTAAATTGCAAAACTTGTAAATTTGCTATATAATATAGAAGTAAATGCTATAATTTATTAAACTTATTTATAGGTGTTTAATTGACACTTTGTTTAAGAAAGTGAAATGGATTTATAGCGTTAGTATAATCAAAATAACCAAATAAAATTCGGGAGGAATATATGAACTTTTTTATCGACACAGCCAATATTGATGAAATAAAGGAAGCAAATGATCTAGGTGTAATCTGCGGTGTAACTACAAACCCATCGCTTATAGCCAAAGAAGGTAGAGATTTTGCAGAGGTAGTAAATGAAATAACTACTATAGTTGATGGGCCTATCAGTGCTGAGGTACTAAGTATGGACCATGAAGGTATGATAAAAGAAGGCGAAAAGCTTGCTAAGATCCACGAAAACATAGTTATAAAGATACCTATGTGTGCAGAAGGTCTAAAGGCAGTAAAGGCACTTAGCGACAAGGGCATAAGAACAAATGTAACTCTTATATTCTCAGCTAATCAGGCACTTCTTGCAGCTAGGGCTGGAGCGTCATATGTGAGTCCTTTTGTTGGTAGATTAGATGACATATCATTTGATGGCCTAGGACTTATAGCTGACATCAAGCAGATATTTGAAGTTAACTTTATAGAAACAGAAATAATAGTTGCAAGTGTTAGAAATCCAATCCATGTACTAGAGTCTGCAAAGCTAGGAGCAGACATAGCTACAGTGCCATATAAGGTAATAATGCAGATGATCAACCATCCACTTACAGACAGGGGTATAGAAAATTTTATAAAGGATGCTGAGAAGGCAAAATTAACAATATAGTAGATAGTAGGGATTATTCCCATAGGAGAAAGAAATGGACAAGTTATTCAGTTTACAAAATGGTACAGATGTTAGAGGGGTAGCCTATAAGGATGAAAACTCTGAATTGGATATAACTCTTACTAAGGAAGATGTAGAAATAATAGCCAAGGCTTTTGCTACTTGGATTACAGACAAGGACAAGAAGTCTGACATAAGGATTGCATTAGGTATGGATTCAAGGGTCACAGGCCCTGAATTTAGACAGGTTGCAGGTGATGCCTTGAGGTCTATAGGCGTATATCTAGTAGATTGCGGTCTTGCAACTACACCATCTATGTTTATGACTACTGTAATGGGAGATTACAAGTGCGATGGTGCTATAATGTTTACAGCAAGTCATATGCCATATATATATAATGGAATGAAGATGTTTACTGAGGATGGCTGCCTAGACAAGCAGGACCTAAAGGATGTCTTGGATATAGCTGTATCTAAGAATATCATGAAGGGGCTAGAATATGGTGGTTACGAAACTAGAGACCTATTAGAGGACTATTCAAGGGTCCTTGTAGATAAGATAATAAAAGGTGTGGACTCTAAGATAAACCATGATAAGCCACTTGCTGGTATGAAGATCATAGTAGATGCCGGAAATGGTGCAGGTGGATTTTTTGCTGAAAAGGTCCTTGCTAGACTTGGTGCCGATACAGAGGGAAGTCAGTTCCTAGAGCCAGATGGAATGTTCCCTAATCATATACCTAACCCTGAAAACAAGGAAGCTATGAAGTCTATATCTCAGGCTACTGTAAATGTAGGTGCTGACCTTGGTATTATATTTGATACCGATGTAGACAGGGCAGCTATAGTAGGTCCAGATGGAAAATCTATAAATAAAAACGCCTTGATAGCCTTGATTGCATCGATCCTACTAGAAGAAGAGGCTGGGGCTACAATAGTAACAGATTCTGTAACTTCTAAGGGCCTTGCTGAATTTATAGAAAAAAGAGGTGGGGTTCACCATAGGTTTAAGAGGGGTTACAAGAATGTAATCAACGAATCAGTAAGACTAAACAAGGAAGGTATATCATCACCACTTGCTATAGAGACATCAGGTCATGCAGCACTTAGGGAGAATTATTTCTTGGATGATGGAGCTTATTTAATAGCCAAGATATTGATGAAGGCTGCCCAGATGCATGAGAAGGGTCAGAGTGTTGCAGATATCATATCCGACCTAAAAGAAGCAAAGGAATCTTCAGAATACAGGATTAAGATCAAGGAAGAGGATTTTAAGGCCTATGCTGCTAAAGTAATAGAAGACTTAAAGGAATTTGCAAAATCTAGTGACTCATGGTCTGAGGTAGAGAAAAACTTTGAAGGTGTAAGAGTTGATTCTGCATATCCAGATGAAAATGGTTGGTTCTTGTTAAGGGCATCCCTACACGAGCCACTATTAGTTCTTAACTTAGAGTCAGATGTTGACAGTGGATGTAACAAAATGTATTATAAAATAGAGAACTTCTTAAAGGAATACAATCTAGATTTATAAAATTAATATGTAGTGAAAGTCTCAAGACGGTTGATTTCAACTGTTTTGGGACTTTTTTTGTTTTTATAATAATATTATTACAGCTTGTAACTATAGTAACAGACCTGTAATGCTAGATAACACCCCTGTAACGTTTTTTATGTATATATTGTGGTATATTATAAATATAGAAAGACATAAATAAGACATAAATATTAATTATATAAATTTGAGAAGGGGTGTGATCTTATGAAGAAGAGAATAGTTTTAGCGATGGTAGTGATGATGGGTATATTTGCAGTCAGCCCCCTAAGCGATGCAGTAAATAGGCAACAAGAAGATATGATGTATGCAAGGCCAGCAAAGCAGGATGTGGTAGCTGATAGCGATGATACAGTTATAGATAATGAGTCACCTGTTTCAGACAAGAAGAAGGAAGACATAGTTGAGGCAGATACAAGCCTAAAGTCAAATCAGATGCAGGATGTAAACAAGGTTAGGAATCAAGATAGAGTTATAAACAAGGTTGAAGTAAATAAATCTGAAAAGACTCTTGCTAATAATGTAACAGTAAATAAATCTGAAAAGACTCTTGCTAATAATGTAACAGTAAATAAATCTGAAAAGACTCTTGCTAATAATGTAACAGTAAATAAATCTGAA
>OHAU01001724.1_pt1 | contig 23832 bp, 26 predicted proteins | sample 1577181 | NCBI WGS metagenome assembly OHAU01 (sample SAMEA3541472, study PRJEB24748) | human gut metagenome | biome: human gut; feature: human-associated habitat; material: faeces | place: China | collected 2012 | reverse complement strand
AGCATCGAATTGTACAGCACCGGGCGATGCTTCATCAGGTAAGTCCGGCGCAGTCTGCCGTACTTGCCCAGCGGCTTCCGGGGCTGGTTCAGGGTCAGGTTCGGGAGCTGGTAGTCCCCGACGGTCGAGTAGGTCACGTTCCTGCTGTTCGTATTCATACTGGCTCCTTTCTACATTGCGGCGGCGGATTGTCGTTTTTACGGTTCGTTCGATGTTGCGCAGCACATCCCGGCTGCATTCGCTGACTGCGGTGCCCAGCGCATACACGGCGGCAGGCGTGGAAAAAGAGAAGATGGCCTGAAAATCGTCACGGTCAAAATGACCGTCCGGCTCAAGGCCGCAGCGTTCCAGAACCGTATACAGGATGCTGATTGCGGCGGCAGATTTGAACTGGAACTCCTGTCCGGCTTCATCATAATCTATCAGGAACGAACCGTCAACGATGTCGAGAATGTCGCCGCTGTTGTTGTCCCAATAGGAATCCACCAGCTTGCCCGTCAGGTCAGAAATCTGCTGGCTGAGCCTTTCATGGCAAACGCCGTACTCTCTGGCAATCATTTCCGACACAGGCTGCACCAGATCGGGGCCGAGCTGCCACACCTCCGGGTCACGGGAATTGCGGCGCACCCCGGTGTCGCTCACATCAAAGACATAGTGCAGACGCGGCACACTGCTGGACTGGTCTAACAGTGCGATGCCCTTGGAGCCGCGCCGGACATAGCGGTTCATGCGATTGTTCCAGATGTCGAAGCTGGCGCAGGCAGTGGCATCAGGCCGCTGGGCGTAGATCATGAGCTGGTCTGCAAAGCTGTACTTGTACAGCCGGGATGCAGTGGTCAGGTAGTCCGTCCAGTTTTCCCAATACCGGGTCAATTCTTTTGCCGTTTGCTGGGCAAGGGCAAGATATTCTTCGGTTTTGCTTGGCATTTTGGCCTCCTTCTTCATATTTTAGGGTATAAAAATAGCGGGCAACCGTTTTGGGGTTGCCCGCTTTTAGCTAAGATAGAAAATTATCTTGGAACCTTAAAAGCGACAAAATAGACGGGGAAATCGTAATCAGCACTTGATAATATTGTGCTTGCCACACGCGTTGCCGCATCTGGATAGGGAGATACTACAAGGGGCGATTTTACTAAAAGGGGAAAGCTATAACTCTGCAAATAAGAGATATATCTTTTCCAGAAAGAGTCAAAATCTGAAACGTCTACATAAGCGACAATAAATGTTGCGGTTCCAAGAGCATTATAATTTACAACTGCTTTGCTGATATGGGTATCAATGTATGTGGCACTAACGCTAGATAATTTTAAGCCTTCATAAATTGCAATCTCTTTACCGTCTTTTGTTAGCAAGATATCTACCTCTGCGGAATCCTTTTTATTTGTAGATAGACCGTGCCGGGTTTGGTCTTTTACCTCAGTGTATCCTTTTATAAAAAACAAATCTCGAAAATAGTCATTTATACTGTTTTCAGAACTGGCGCCATTAAATGAACTGTTTAAGCAAAAACGTTGTCCTATTTGAAGCAAATCTCGAAGGACAGTCTGAGAGGATTCTATGTCAGCATTTAATCTTGCAGTATTTGACAAGGGAAAGGATTCTGCACTTTCGGATTCAAAGTAATATATAGTTTTGAGTAAAAGACCAGATTCAGAAGACTTAAGTGATTTGCCGATAGCCTCTTTCAAGGAACTGTCTTTCGATTTCAGCAACGCTATGTTACGATGGGAACCCTCAACGGTAAAATCCAACGCATCTTTATCCCAGTTGTCGCCTTTCAATCCAGCATAATAGGCAAGGCCCAAATTGTTATAGTCGTATGTACAGTTTTGAAATGCTTTTGCAACGTCAGGCGATTCGAGCTGTTCTAAATATTGAACTACCCGCCTTGAAAAGTTTTGGGGCAACCTATAAGTGAAATCCAACTCTCCCATAAAAAATCTCCTTAAGCCGTAAAGTCGATAAAGTAATTATACCATATAATCTCTTTTTTCGTAACCCTTATTATGTACGCCGCCTGCAGGCGGCAAAAGTCAGTTCGGGGGAAATTCCAGTTCGGAGAACTCTGCATCGGTCAGCAACTTCAGCTTTTCGATAACCCCTTCCGACAGTTCCCGCAGGGCAGTTTCATCGGGCATCAGGTAGCACTGCATCAGCCGCAGTTCGTGGATAAGCCCCAGCCGGGTGCCGGAATTGTAGAGCATCATCAGCATGAGTTCTTCGTGGTTAAAGTTCATGGGCATCCCTCACTTTCCGGCAGACCGTGGGATTGGACTCCGAGGCATCGCACTTCTCCTTGAGAGTTTGCAAAACAGAGGTGCGTTCCGGCTTTGTATCCAGAAATCCCGGCAGTTCCTTGAAGCCGATGCTGTCCACATAATGCACAGACACCTCGCCATTGCGTTTAAGCGCGATCACATCGCTGACCGACAGGCTGTGTCCCTCAAAATCCTGCGGACGGGAGAGGTTGAACACTTGAAACAGTTCTTCCAAAACCTCGTTGTCCGGCACATCCTGCCACATGGCGAGCAGATCAGCATAGTAGGTGACCTCGTAATGCTCCGGGTCGGGCGTTTTGCCTCGACGATTCAACTCCCGCATAGAAGCAAATCTTTCATCGAAGATTTTTTCGTCGTGCCGCAGCTGCATCACCATATAAACATCGCACCCTGCGTTCAGAAACTTCTGCGGGATGTCTGTCATGGGTTCACCGTCAAAATTCTGGTTCCATTTTTGCTGCATCGTCCACCTCACAGTTCCGGTGCAGAACGTGCAGAGGATTTTGGCGCAGACGTATCACTTGCCAGTTCTGCCAGCTTTTCCAGTGTGGAAGGGCGATGGTCTGCACTCAGTTTCTCGGCTTCCGCAACTTTGTCCATGACGGCATCGTAGTCCTGCAACAGCCGCCGCCCCTTTTCCATGTGGTTCGCTTCCAGAATCTGCTCACGGGCTTCCTGAATGGTCAGTTCTGGGGCATCCAGCTGCCCACCGTCCATTACGGAATAATCACTGTGGTAAATAGTGTAGTCCCAGCCGTCCTCACAGGACTGGATAGCAAGATAGCCCTTGCCGCCCAGTTCCCATGCAGCCTGCTCGTCCTGTGTCTGAATTTCGGGGTAGAAGTCTGCATGGTTTCGTTCCATGACCTCGGCAAACTGGCAGATGTGGAACACATTGCCCAAACCGCCCATGTCAAAGTGGTAATCATCCAGATGTTCCAGCCGTGCCGTAAAGCTGCGCCCATCCGGGTAATCCACCTGTACAACTCCGCCATCGGGAATGCGATAGAGGTCGTCATAGTGGCTGTTGATGAGACGAATATCCTTCGGCAGCGTTTCCGGCTCCCAGATGCGCCGTCTGCCGATGCCCGCCTGCGGGATGTTTTCGAGGATCTTTACGCTTTCCTGTTGGATGACCTTGCGGTCATCGTCCGAAAGTTCAAACAGATACCAGTTCCGGGCGGCAGGGATGATGTTTTGTCCATCTGGCGGCAGATTCTTTTCCGAGATCTGCCCACTTTCCAGCGGCTCGCCAGTTACCTTGTTATAGGTGGCAAAGCCGACCCCTGCACCGTTTTCCCGGAGATGCAGATAGCGTTCATCGTTGATAAGGTAGACCGCTTCTTTTATCTGCTCCATCAGCACCCACCTTCAAATTCCAGCGAAAACTTGCTGCGGCCATCAGCTTCACAGGACAGCAGCACGGTGGCATTGTAGGTCTTGCCCTTGGCACTCTTGCAGTCCTTCAGGCGGACCCGACCATCCCGCAGCAGCTTGTCCGCCACATGAGCGTCCAGACGTTTGCCCAGACGCTTAAAGAACGCATTGTCCTTCCACAGCACGAAACGGCACTCCCTGTTCTCACAGAACCAGCCCTTTTCACGCTCCACGACAGGCTTCCCACAGTTCGGACAGACACCAATGATTTTGTTTTTCATAAGCGCATTCGCTCCCTTCGCAGCCTCGGTGGTCGTTACCAGCGAGGAGATCATCTCTTTGATTTCAGTCATAAAAGTTTCCGGCTCCATTTCGCTGCGCTCGATTTGCAGCAGTTTTGTTTCCCAATCAGCGGTCATTTCCGGGGATTGGATTTCTTCGGGCATCACGGTGATTAACGCTTTCCCCTTATCCGTGGGCAGCAGCACCTTGGTTTTCTTGGTGCCCTTGCGCTCCAGAAAGCCCTTCTGCACCAGCTTTTCAATGGTGGCGGCACGGGTTGCCGGGGTGCCGATGCCCTGACGCTCCACACCCTCCGGCATACTATCCGCACTGGCGGTTTCCATAGCGTGCAGCAGGGTATCCTCGGTAAAGTGCTTTGGCGGGGAGGTTTGGCCCTCTTTCAGTTCGGCATTGAGGATGCCGCACTCGTTCTCTGCCGCATTGGGCAGGGCGGTGAGTTCCTGCTTCCGGTTCAAGATGTCTGCCAGCACCTTGCGTTCCACCGCCTTCCAGCCTTCTTCCAGAATCTCCTTGCCCTTGGCGGTAAATTCCTCCCCGGCACATTCGGTGGTCAGCAGGGTTTCCAGATACCGGAAGGGTTTGCTCACCGCCATCAGCGTCCGGGCGATGATGAGCTTCAGGACGTTCTGCTCGCCCTTGGGCAGTGCGTCCAGATCTGCTTGCAGCATACTGCGAGTGGGCAGAATGGCGTGGTGGTCGGTGACTTTTTCCCGGTCGACGGTGCGCCGTGTCCGAGGCACAGCCTCGTCCACATCTGCCGAGGTAATGTCGAGAAAACCCTCCAACTCCTCAGTCAGTTCCTCCAGCATCTCCTCGTCATCGTCGGTGATATAGCAGCTATCAGTTCTGGGATAAGTGGTAAGTTTCTTCTCATACAGGCTCTGTACATAGTCCAAAGTCTGCTGTGCGCTGTACCCCAGCAGGCGGTTGGCATCCCGCTGAAGGGTGGTCAGATCATACAGTGGTGGTGGATTCTCGGACTTTTCCTTGCGGGTGATGCGCTGGATCGTTGCTACCATCTCCTTTCGGCAGGCTTTCAACAGGTTTTCAGCAACGGATTTTTCAGGAATGCGGCGGCTGGATGCCGTGCAGCCGCTGGTCAGTTCCAGATCCACCGTGTAGAATTTTTCCGGGGTAAAGGCGGCGATGGCGGCTTCTCGCACCACCGTCATGGCAAGCACCGGGGTCATAACACGCCCCACCGCCAGCGGCTGACCGTACAGGCACGAAAAAAGCCGGGATGCATTGATGCCGACCATCCAGTCGGCGCGTTCCCGGCAGAGTGCTGCGTTGTACAGCGCATCGTATTCAGTTGACGGTTTGAGGTGGGCGAACCCTTCCCGGATAGCGTTTTCCTCCATGCTGGACAGCCATAGACGAGAGAAGGGCTTTTTGCACTCCGCTTGCTGGTAGACAAGTCGGAAGATCAGTTCTCCCTCCCGTCCGGAATCGCAACTGTTCACAATGCTGTCTACATCCGGGCGGTGCATCAGTTTTTGCAGGATGCCAAACTGCTTTTTGGTACTGGCAGACACCAGATACTGCCACTTCTGCGGTAGGATGGGCAGGTCTGCAATGCTCCACTTGACGTATTTGTCATCGTAGACATTAGGCGGAGCCAGTTCCACCAGATGACCCACACACCAGCTCACCAGATAGCCGTTGCCCTCAAGGTAGCCGTCCTGATGATTGGTGGCACCAAGAACTTTGGCATAGGACATGGCAACCGACGGTTTTTCTGCCACGATCAATTTTGCGATAAGAATCCCTCCAATCTGTTTCGGATTGCAATATGTACGGCGGCAAATGCCGCCAATAGAATTATTCTTCTGCGTTATCCTCCTCGCCGGTCTCATCCGGCTCATCCTCCACAGGAATCTCAAAATCGCCCTTGTCCTCGGTGTAGTTTGCATCGGGGTCAAGGGCTTCTTTTTCTGCCTGCTTTTTCTGCTTCTGCTTCATAAAGGTGTAAATGCCGCCGCCAGCAGCCAGACCGACCAGCGCCAGTACGCCTAAGAATGTGGCAGCATACTTCGTAACTTTGTTGCCACCAGTCTGTTCAGAACCGGATGCCTCCGCTTCTTCCGCAGCCTTTTTCGCATCCTCTTCGGCCTGTTTACGCTCCTGCTCTTCCTGCGCCGCCGTTTCTTTTTCAGCGGTATAAGCATCGGCAGCATCTTCCTCCATCAGAGCCAGAAGGTCGGCTTCGTCCACAAGGTTCATAAAGTGGACGGTCTGCTGCCCTTTGGCGTTGCGGTCAACAACCAGATAGAAAGTCGCACCCGACTTCGACACCAGCGTAATGAACTGCTGTCCACTGCCATCGGAATAGTCGGTGTGATAGTCGTCTACCAGCGTCAGATTGCCCTCCGGGGTCAGGACACCAGAGGTTTCGTCCGTGACGGTGACAGTATCTTCCTCCTCCACGATTTCCGGCAGAACAGGCTGTTCCACCGGGGTGGAATCGCCCTCAAAGGCAAAAGCGGGAGCTGCCATGCCGATGCACAGCACCGCCGACACCAGCAGTGCGCCAAATCTCTTAATCTTCATCCGAATCATCCTCCTTGTCGAAAGTTGCGCCCACAGCGGCCAAAGCAGCCGGGTTCGGGGTGGTAGTGGCAGACTGCCGCAGCAGGGCGGCAAGCTGTTCCGGGCTGACCTTTGCACTGCGCACCATTTCGTTCACTTCGGCGGCTTCGGCCTCCTGAATCCGCCGTTCCAGAATTTCAATGCGGTTGTTCAGCTTGATGCGCCGCTCTTTCTCTTTTTCGAGCATCGCGCGCAGCTTTTCCAGTTTTTCGCTCATAGTAAACCCTCCATTTCATTTTGAAAGCCGCCCAAATCCTGCGAGATGCTTCTCCCAGTAGGACGAGTGGATATTTGCGTATTTGATGGGGTCTCCGGCACTGACCATCATGCCATTGCCGAGATAGATCCCGGTATGGCTCATGCCGGGGGTGTCGTAGGTGCCTTTGAAAAAGACCAGATCACCGGGCTTTGCTTCGGCTTCGGAAATGTGCTGGCTTTTGTTCCACAGACCGTTTGCCGTAGTGCGCCCCACATCGTAGCCGTTCTGATTGTAGACCCAGCAGACATAGCCGCTGCAATCGAAGCCTGTTTCCGGGGTGGAACCGCCCCAGACGTAAGCTGTGCCCACATACTTTTGGGCTTCCTTGTAGATGGCGGCAAATTCCTCGTCCGTCAGGGCTTCGGCAGGCACAGTATAGTCGATGCCGGGTGTGCCGGAGCCATCGGAACCACCGGGCGGCAGACCACCGTTGAACAGGTAAGGCCGACCACCCAGCGTGTCCTGAAAGATTTCGTAGCGTTTCCACTGGTCAGCATCCAGTTCCTCCCGAATAACGACCTCCAGCCCTTTGTTCACCAGCTTTGTGTGAAAAATGCGGTACTCATAAGGCACCTGTGTGGGAACTGGGATTCCTGCCGGACTGATGACCCAAACGGTCTTGTACCGTATCTGCACCTCTACCCATGTGGTCAGCTTGTACTGCTTTTTGAATGTCTCCTTCAGTTTTCCCTGTACCTCGCTGCGGGTGTAGTCATCATACAAGGTGGTCAGGAACGAAGTGAGCTGCCACGGGTCATGCTCGATGGGGTCAAGGTGGTACTGGTACTCGTTGTAGCCGGGGTGGTCGGTGGGAGTGCGCTTGATCTTTTTGTCCAGTTCCTTTTCCAGCTTCTTGTAGTCCTGTTCTGCGCCCCGGATGTCCCGGTCCTCGGCAGAGTACATGGTCTGCCCGGATACCTGTGTACCGCCGGAAAAGAGGATGCCGCAGGAGGAAAAGCCGGACATCACCATGAGGATGAGCAAAAGAAAAACGCCCACGATCACCAGAACGTGTGCGTTGCCCTTGGCAGCATTCATCAGCCCCTTTACGGCAGTGCTGACGGCGGTTTTACCTTTTTCTACGGCATGTTCCACGCCGGACCGGGCAGCAGATGCACCGTTGGATGCCGCCTTGCCGCCTGCGGTCTGCGCCGCTGTACCCGAACGGGCGGCGGCATAGTAGCTCTGCCGGATGTCGTGCTTCTGCCGCCACCGGGAAAGCCAGTTGGAGCTGCCCTCGCCGGTGTTGGATGCGCCTGCATCTTGTGCCGAGGTCGGCTTCTGCACGGAAGATTTTGCGGTTCGGGCACCTTTCTTGCCCTGCATCTTGGCTTTCTTTTTCAGCTTTCTGGCATAGCGGCTTTTGGAAATATCACGGACATTTCCTGCCGCTTTTTCGCCCTCGCTCAACGCCTGCACACCGACATTTTCATCCTCGTACTGTTCAACCTCCCGATGCACCGCAGAGCGGGCGGCATGGGCAGCGTACATCTCCCGCTTCTGCGCCTTACTCAACCGGCTCAGTTCGTCCGGGGTCAGTTCCGCCTTGCCGAACCGCAGATGCTGGTTTTTTTCGGCGGTCTTTTCTGCATCGGTTTTCAGTTTCTTCTTTCTGGGCACCGACTGCTCCACCTTGGCTTTTTTCGGAGGAGAACGGGTCTTTTTGGCTGACGTTTCCTCTTTGATGTTCAGCTTCGGTTCACTCATTTCTGTGCGCCCTCCGAGACTTCACCCAACTTGGTGGTCATAATGCGGTAGAGTTCCAGATCGGTGGGGAAACGGTCCACAAACGGCAGAATGACATTGCCGAAAAACAGCAGCCCTTCGCCCTCGCCGGAGTGGGTCACATAGGAAAGCTGATGGGGCGAGATGTTGAGCTGCTTTGCGAGGATCTGCCGGTCTCCTGCCGCCTGATTCAGCATGATAATCATGTCACTGTTCTCGAAAATATTCTCGACTTCACGGGAAGAAAGCAGGTCTTTCACATTTTGCGTTAATCCTGTGGGGATGCCGCCCCATTTGCGGAAACGCTTCCAGATCTCGACGGAATAAGCGGCAGTCTGCTCCTCTTTTAGGAGGAGGTGCATCTCATCCATATAATACCGGGTGGACTTTCCGCTGCTGCGGTTTGCGGTGACACGCCCCCATACCTGATCCTGCACGATGAGCATACCGAGTTTCTTCATCTGTTTGCCCAGTTCCTTGATGTCGTAGCAGACGATACGGTTGTTGACGTTTACATTGGTTCTGTGATTGAACAGATTCAGGGAGCCTTTCACATAAATCTCCAACGCCGTGGCAACATGATGGGCTTCTTTCTCGTCCTGTTGGAGCAGGGCGTTGTACAAATCCTCAAGGATGGGCATATTCTCCGGGCAGGGGTCGGCAAAGTATTTGCGATAAATCAGATGCACACAGCGGTCGATGACGGTTTTCTCCACCGGCAGCAGCCCTTCCTTGCCGCCCACCACCAGTTCACACAAAGAAAGAATAAAGTCAGCTTTCAGGGAAAGCGGATTATCTTCCTCCGAATAGTTGGCATTGATGTCCATGGGATTGATGAACTGGGTACTGTTGGGCGAAATTTTGATGACCTGACCCTTCAAACGATTCACCAGCGGCGAGTATTCGCCTTCGGGGTCGTTGATGATAATATCATCGTCCGTCACCAGAAACGCATTGGCAATTTCACGCTTTGCTGAGAAACTTTTGCCGCTTCCCGGAGTGCCGAGGATCAAACCATTGGGGTTCTTCAGCTTCTTCCGGTCCACCATAATCAGGTTGTTGGACAGGGCATTCAGCCCGTAATACAGGCTTTCCTTGCCGGACTGGTACAGTTCCTGTGTGGTAAACGGAATGAAGATGGCCGTGCTGCTGGTGGTCAGCCCTCGCTGAATTTCGATCTGGCAGTCAGCCAGCGGCAGGCTGCTCATCAGCCCCTGCTCCTGCTGAAAGTCAAGGCGGCACAGGTTGCAGTTGTGCTTCTGTGCAATGCTGGATGCCTGAAAGATGTTGTTTCCCAGTTCCTGCTCAGTCCTGCCCGTGTTCAGCACCAGAAAAGTGACGAGGAACATCCGCTCGTTCTGGCTCTGCAATTCTTTCAGCAGGGCTTTGGCATCTCTGCCGTAGGTCGCTAAATCCGACGGAATGATGTCAATATCATATCCGGCGCGGATTGCCTTTTTCTGCTCCTCGATCTTTGATCTATCGAGTTCGGTGATGGTGCGCTTCACGGTCTTAATGGCACGGTTCTGGTCAACAGACTGGATGTGCATGGTGACAATCTGGGACGAATCCATGTCCAGAAAATCTTTCAAAAGCTGGTCGCTGATGTCGGATGCCGTGATGCTCAGAAAGCTGGCGGCGCAAAAGATGCCGCCCATCTGGAAGGTGCGGCTGTTCTTGAATGCAAAGGCGGTGGGTGCAATGGCATCCTTCACCGAAAGGCCGCTTTTCACAAGGTCTTTCCAGTCGAAATGAAACTTGCTGGCACCGTCCATGTTGAACATATCGTGCATGAGTTTCAGCCGCTGGGCACCGTTCAGGGGCTTTGCCTGCACCCCCAGCCGGTGGAAGTTGTTGAGCAAATCGTTCTGGATGTGGTCAAGCCGGGGCTTGACCTGTGCCATGCTCTCGCCCTCCACACCAAAGGTGATGAATTTGGTCTTAGTCAGACCATTATTGCCCTTGGCAAGCTGCTGACGCAGCATTTGAGAATACTCGGCGCGAACATCGTCAAAGCCATCTTTCTGGTACGGGATGCGGATGCTCTTCTCAAACTCTGTGCTGTCCGTTGCCATGTTCACAAAGGACAGTTCAAACTTGATGGAACTGTCGAAAAAATTGAGGAATGAACACCATTCCTCAAAAATCGCAGTCTTATCCTCCTGCTGCGCCAACTGATAATTGATATCCTGATAGGCAATCGTCCGAGTATAATAGTTCGGCTTCACCCGGCAAGTGCCATCCTCGAACATCCGCTGCATGGGGATGGACTGCTGTGCTGTCCGGGGAACAGCAGACTTCGGCGGCTTTTTCTTGCCGCCCTTATCGGTCTTTTTCCAAAACGGCATTGGCTGACCCTCCTCTCATCAAAATCGCGTAGTAGTTGTTGGTCTTATAAGGTCGAATCTTCGGGCGCAAGAATCGCGCCTGAACATAGTGCGACAGCAGTTTTTCCAGCGGCTGACCATTTTTCTCGTACATACCCAGAAAAAATGCAGGCAGCATAACGGCCATCATGCCAAGAGTGGCGGCTGTGTTGCCGCCGGAATCCCGGAGAACGAAAAACAGCGGCACTCCAATCAGTGCCGCCGTGCCGAAACAAAGCAGTTGCCGTTTCGTCAGGTTGAACGCGACCTTCGATTTTACTTTCGTCAGGTCACGGGGAACGGAAATATACGCAGCCAATAAAGCACCTCCTTTAATGCGCTCCGAGGACGGATTTGGTTACGGAGCTGGTCTTGAACAGGCTGAAACAGAGCAGAACGGTGTAGCCCACAATGCTCCAAATAGAATTGATGGCATCCCCGGAAATTGCCACGCTCTGGATCAGCACCGCATAAATCGCCACGCAGATGAGGATGAGAAAGCCCTGAAATCCCAGTGCGAATAGGCATTTCAGGTAGTTCTGTCCCATGTGGCTCTGTTCGTGGTTGCCCCATGTTGCCATGGGGATGGGCGCAAGGCTTACCATGCAGTAGATTTCAATCATTCTTCCGTACACGATGACAAAAATAATGATGCTCAATATCCGCATGGTGATGCCGATGAAGAAGGACTGCAAAAACAGCCCGAACAGGGGTCCTACATCCATCTGCATCAGGCTGGCTTCCAACATCGACAAGCCAATGTCGTTGACGCGGGTGTTTCCGGCGATGATGCCGCTGGAATCGGACACCACCTTCTGGGTGATGTCGAACACCGCCATCACAATATCGAAAGTATTGCTGATGAGCCAGACGGACACCGCCGTTTTGAAGATCCAGCGCATGATGAGGGCAGGCTCAAACTGCGCCATATTGTTATGCTGAGTGATCATTTCAATCAACTCATAACAGGCGATGAAGGTCAGAATGATGCCTGCAATAGGCAGCACCACATTCCGGGAGAGGGCTTCGATCATTGCGAAAACGCGCGGTTCAAAGCTGGAGGGTTTGGTGCCCACCTGCTGTGCGATGTTGCCGACCTGCGTGTTCACATCGTCGAACAGGCCGGAAAGATTGGACATAATGCCTGCCGTCAGGATGCCTTTGATCCAGTCGGCAATGGCCTTGAGAACGGTTTCCATTCAGCAGTCACCGTCCTTAGCTGAAGTGGTTGATAAGGGTCTTGAGGAGATTCAGGAGAAAAATAATGTGGGTCAAAAACTGCATAAAAGAACACTCCCTTTCATTGATGGGTGGATAAAAAACACGGCTTGGAGCACGGACATTCAAACAACTGCAAACCGCAGAGAGCTTTCCGTTGCTGCTCAAGCCGCCGTATGGAACAATGACCTCAGAAGCCGATGAAAACAAAAATGCCGACTGCTTTTCGGCAATCGGCATAGGACAATGATTCAGTTATGCAAGCATCTTGCCCTCCAGATAGGAGCAGCGGAGATAATCAGGATTGGTGTAGTATACGTTGGAATTGAAATCGGAGATCTCATCCGTGATAAACGACGAAAAAACATCCAGAATTGCCTGTGCTGCATCATCATCCTTCATGGTGGACAGCACCAGCCCCTGGTACAGCATTCCGATGGAGGTTGCAGAAGGAACCGTATAGCGGCACTCTGCGGCGGTATCAAAATCCCCATCCGGGATGTTGAGATCTTCAATCAGTTCATCTGAAACCTGCTCAAAGGACAGGCAATGGTTTACTTCTGCCAGCCGGAGCTGCCGTTCGATGTCGGCTTTTGTAAAGTGATGGATCACATCCTGCCGATGATTTTTGGTCTTGCGGGCAATGGTCTCAATCAGGCTGCAAACATAGAGAACATCATTTTTCTGCTTTTCGGTCATGGATGGGTTCACTCCTCTCAAAGGTCAGGCAGTGCAAAGCGTTTACGGTATGAAAGCTGATTTGATGCGTTGGATGCTTGAATTTCGCCAATGCCCAAAATGCTTCACGGCTGATCTGCCCGGACGTAAATCCGTTGACGTAATCCCAAATGGTGTCGTCTGCCATGGGTCCCTCCACAATATCGTAGGGATGAGTTTCACCTGCACGACATTTTGCAATAAAATCCAGCCATTCGTCCGACATTTCAGGGAAACGCAGGATCTTCAGGTCGGGATTTTCTACATAGCGATAGACGTTCACAAGGCCATCGGCAGAACGGCGGTCTGCCCAGCGGTAGGCTTGCTGATAGTTGTTCGTGCAGTAGAATCCCCAAGAAAAGTCCTTTGTATACCGTGTGATGCGGATTTCGGGATAGACAACTTCTTCTTTACTGCCATGATACAATAAAATCTCGCTCATCTGCTTCACCTTCTGTATGTGAGATCGTTACTATGGCTTTCCTTATTATAATATGTACCGGGCGGCAATCGCCGCCCACTGTTCTTAACCGAACAGACCGCTCAGCAGGGGAATCAGGGTGATGCCCACCAGAGCGACACCGCCGCCAGCCATGAGCTGCTTCATGCCCTGACTCTTACTGCCGGGGTTGTCGTTACCATAACCTTCCAGCAGGTTGATGGCACCCCACACGCCGAGACCGGCACCCAAAGCCACGACCAGAGTCTGAAGAACTTCGATAGCAGAGTTGAAGAATTCCATAGTCTTTTCTCCTTTATTATAAAGCGTTTTCGATCATTTGTACACACCCGAAATCTTATTGTTTTACACTGTATAACCGCAGCAAGGTTGATTTTCTGGTGCACTTTTCTGACCGGGATAAATTAAAACCGCCTACCGAGTCAGGCAGGCGGGAGCGAATCAGCATCAATCACAACAAATTCATCATGGGGATTGATTTTTTCTTTTCGGTTCAGATATTTTTCAATATCGAAGGTGTTTTTGGGGTCGTAGTCCGAGGTCAGCTTGTAGTTGGGGTGCTGGGTCAGGTCGTATTTGTCCGAGAGAAAAGGTCTGACGCCACGCAACTGCAAAATACACTTGCCGCCGTCCAGCACCGCAAGCTCGTCCCGGCTCAATAATTCGTGTCCCATCTTTTGGAACGTAGTGCCGTAACTGGGGCTGTTGCCACGGGTATCCGAGGTGTTGAATGCGTCGATGGTCTCCTTGCCCAGCATCTCGGACAGGTCTTTCAGGGTGGTAGGCTCACTGCCGCCCAGAAATATTTGGCTATCCATGTTGCCTACAATGGTATCTGCATTGTCCTTGTAGATGGCTTTCAACTGGCTTCTCGCCTGCAAAACAAGGCAGGCGGAGATCTCACGGCTGCGAATGGTCGCCACCAGCTTTTCCAGATTGGGGATCTGCCCGATGTTGGCGCACTCGTCGATCAGGCACCGCACATGGATGGGCAGCTTGCCGCCGTACACATCGTCTGCTTTATCGCACAGAAGGTTGAAAAGCTGGGTGTACACCATGCTAATGAGAAAGTTAAAGGTAGAATCCGTGTCCGACATAATGAGGAACAGCGCCGTTTTCTTATCTCCCAGCGTGTCCAGTTGCAGTTCATCATACATGGTGAGGTCACGCAGCTCTTGGATGTCGAAGGGCGCAAGCCGGGCACCGCAGGAAATGAGGATAGATTTTGCGGTCTTGCCGGCAGCCAGCTTGTAAAGTTTGTACTGCCGTCCGGCAAAGCTATTGGGCTTCTTTTTTGCCAGTTCTTCAAACAGCAAGTCCACCGGATTCTGGTATTCCTCGTCATCCTCCAGCACCTGCATGGTGTTCAGCATCTCCATCAGGGTAGCGAAGTTTTGCTCCTCCACCGGGGCTTCATAGTGCAGATAGGCAATCAGGGCAGTGAGCAAAAGACGCTCCGATTTTTCCCAGAATGGGTCTCCACCGGACCCTTCACCCTTGGTGTTGGTCATCAGGGTCGTAACCAGTTTCAGAATGTCCTTTTCGCTGTGGACATAGGCGAAGGGGTTATAGTGCATGGACTTTTTGAAGTTGATGGTGTTCAGAATCCTGACCTTGTAGCCGTTTTTCAGAAGTGCGTTCCCACACTCGACCACGATACTACCTTTGGGCTGCATTTTGTCAAGATAAAAAAACAAGATGCTGCTGCAAATTTAAAAATTGCCAGCTTTCGCTTCTTTTTGGATGATTTTTCGCATTTGAGTATCCAATGTGCTCTTTGCATTCGGATTGAAAAAGATGTTGACGTTGTAAGTTGTGTTTCTGACTCGCATGGTCAACAGTCCGTCAGCGGGGCGATATTCGGTCAGAGTGATAGTTTTGCTCATTTGTGCTTCTCCTTTTACAATGTGTGTTCAGTTGCCTTTTGCTGGGGCTGTAATTTTTTCTGTTCAAGCGCTGCCTTGCTATCGTTTAACTTTTTCAGCACCGATTCCTTCTCCGGGGTCTTGCCGCCCGGTGCGGAAAGCTGTTGCTTATTCAGCACCATGTCGATATACTTGCGGATATTTTTCAGGGCAGAGACGTCCGGTTGCAAGGTTTCCAGTTTGGTATGCAGTTCTGCGCTGCCAGATTGCAGCGCAGAAAATTCGGCATCCAATGCCGAAAAGTCCACCGCTGTGCTGCCGGTCAGCTTCATCAGGATACGGACAGCTTTGTTGAATGCGTCCAGCTCGTCCTTGTGCTGGGCAGCACAAGCGTCCTTTGTCAGCTTGAAGTTCTTCTTTATAAAGATGTCGTGGATTGGCTTCAGCTTGGCATGGATGGCAGCAGCATCCTTGATCTGGGCGATTGTCCGCATACGGTTTTCGTTCTGCTTCAACTGCCTGCGGAGAGGAGCAGCGGTCTGGTTCAGGTTAGAAATTGCAGTGTCCAAATCCTCGATGGTGTTCAGGGAATGGGCTTTCAGGTAGTCCACCGCCTGCCGAATCTCCTCAAAGTCCCGGACAGTGCATTTCAGTTTTGCCTTGCCAGACCAATCGCTCCGCTGCTCGTTGCGGAGATTGAAGTAGTCCACCAGCAGGTCGGACAGCGTGGGTTCTTTCGCCTTTTCCAGAGCGTCCAGAAGAAGCTGCTTCTTTTCGTTCAGGTCTGCGATCCAGCGTTGCAGCCCACGAATTGCACTGCGGATGGACTGCATCAAGCTGTTAGCGGCTCGAATATCCCGGTTCAGGTTGCCGAGAACGGTTTCCACTCCACGCTTTTCCATCTGATGTGCAGCGGGGCCGAGATGGACGGTCGGTATCTGCTGGATGCCCTGCCGCTCAAAGGAGCGCAGGTCAACACGTTCCGGGCGACCAGCCGCTTCCAGATAGCGGTTGGTGATGGTTTCCCAGCTATGCCGCCAGATCTCAGCGTACTTCTGGTCGTTCCAGTCCACCGTGTTTTCCTTGTGACACTTCCAGTTGCCGGAGGGAAGCAGGATACGTTCGCCGTTTTCGTCAAGGTCATAAACCTTTCTGGCTTTCGGCAACCACTTGCCGTGTTCGTCCATTGCCCGGATGGTCAGCAGAATGTGGGCGTGTGGGTTTCCATCTCCCTTGTCGTGGATGGCAAAATCGGCAATCATGCCCTTGGAAACAAACTGCTCGTTGCAAAATTCTTTGAGCATGGGAAGATACTGTTCCTTCGGCACCTCTACCGGGAACGCCAGCACGATGCGCCGGGCAAGCTGGGAGTTCCACTGGTTCTCCACGGCTTCCACGGCGTTCCAGAGGGTCGCCCGGTCTGCATATCCGGGCGGCGCATAGGACGGCAGCATGATCTCAGCGTGGACAAGTTCTTTCTTCTTGTTGTAGAATTTCGTTTTCTGGTCGTACTCGCTGAACAGCCGTTCGCCGCTCTGGTAAGCGGCCCCGGCAACAGCGGACTGCCCTTGGCTGTGCTTGACGATGGTAATTTTGAAATGCGGACACGGAATAGGCATCACCTCCGTTGATAACATCTGGAACGTTCTCTTGTAAAAATTACGAACTTATGGTACTATTAGCTTGAACAAGCAAGCAGAAAGTTGGTGAACCAATGTCGGAAAGAAAATCACAACAAGAATTGGATTTTGAACGGAAACACGAAGAAGATTTGCAGCGGTTGCGTGGGCTACGTCTGATTGATGATGATTTCATGGCTGCGGTGTTTGAAGAACGTGCTTGTGCTGAGTTCCTTTTGCAGATCATCTTGAAACGTGATGACTTGACCGTCAAAGAGGTTCACGGCCAGTACAGCATCAAAAATCTGCAAGGCCGTTCAGTCCGATTGGATATTTTGGCAGTGGATCGGGAAAACCGTGCATATAATATTGAGGTGCAGCGCAGTGACCGTGGTGCGAGTGAAAAGCGTGCACGGTACAACAGTAGCCTGTTGGATGCAAACCTGACTGATGCGGGCGATGATTACGATGCGCTGAACGAAACATACGTTATTTTTATCACCGAAAATGACGTATTAAAGGCCGGCCTTCCAATTTATCATGTTGACCGTACAGTTCGGGAAACGGGAACGGTTTTCAACGATCAGGCGCACATCGTTTATGTGAACTCACAAATCAAGGACGAAACGGCATTGGGAAAACTAATGCATGACTTTTTCTGTACCAACTCGAAGGATATGAATTATTCCATTTTGGCACAGAGAGTTCGTTATTTCAAAGAAGATACGAAGGGAGTGGCAGCTATGTGCAGAGCTATGGAAAAAATGCGGGATGAAACCGAGCATGAAACATCGATCAAACACGCGTTGGCAATGTTGGCAGATGGTGTGCCTTGTGAAAAGGTGGCAAAGTACACTGACCTTTCAATTGAGGAAGTCCGGGCATTAGCTGAAAAGAAATCTGCCTAACAAAAAGATAAGCCGATTGGAAATGTTTCTGTTTCCAATCGGCTTTTTCTATGCGTGTTTTATGGTAGCGAGCAAAAGGATAGCTGCAAAGCAGCGCAAGGAAAATGCAGTTTTCCTTGGGATGGAATCGGACTGGCGCACAAACGCCAGCTTCGATTTCATCGAGCCGTCTGCAAGACCGCAATTTCACCGGAACGGTGTATAATTGCGCCCTTTATTCTAAAGGGTTTTGGACGTTGCTGCGTTCGTGAACGTTATGCACCATCTTTGCAAGTGCCAGCACGACTTCCGGTTGACGGAATGAGATTTTCAGCAGTTCCATCACCTGATCGTCGGTCAGCTCTCCCGGACAGACCAAAAAGCTTTCCAGCATTCCGGCACGGGTGCAAAGACGATGCACACGCTCTCTCCGGTTCAGCTCCGACATCCTGCGTTCAAGGATCTTCTCCCGGTGCTGGCAAGAGCGCAGCTTCTGCTCTGCTTTGGCTTTTTCGTTGCGGAGATAGGCAAGGGCGGTTTTGGGTTGGGTCATGGCATCACGCTCCTTTTTCAAAAACTTTTATTCGTTTACAAACATTTTATAATTCATATTTACCGCCTTGTATTCTTTGAGATAACGAATATAATACGTCTAGGAGAATAGATAAATAATTGAAAAATGATTGCTATATTTGCTGTTAGGAGGTGGGCATAATGAATGCAAAGATACTGATTGCTGATGATGAAAGCGATATTGTTTCTATGCTCGGTAACTTTTTTGAAAGCAAGGGCTTTCGTGTCCTGCCCGCTTTCAATGGTGCAGAAGCACTAAAGCAAGTGGAAAAACAACCGGATATTATTTTGCTTGACATCAATATGCCCGGAACAGACGGGTTAGAAGTTTGCAAGCGTATCCGTGATCACATATCCTGCCCGATCCTTTTTCTGACTGCCAGAATCGAAGATACAGATAAGGTAAAAGGCTTTGCTGTTGGCGGTGATGATTATATTGTAAAGCCCTTTTCCCTCGTAGAGCTTGATGCGCGGGTACGCGCTCACCTGCGCCGGGAAGCACGACATAATTTTGAAGCGCAGATCAAGTTCGTCGGTGATCTGACGATTGACTATTCAGAGCGTTGCCTGTTCTTTAACGGTAAGCGTATGGGGCTTGCCAAAAAGGAATTTGATATTGTGGAACTGCTTTCTCAAAATCCAGGACAGATCTTTGATAAAGAACGGATTTATGAGCGTATTTGGGGTTATGACAGCGAGGGGGACAGCAGCGTTGTGGCAGAGCATATCCGCAGGATACGAACTAAAATTGCTGCATATACCGACCATATATATGTTGAAACGGTTTGGGGGTGTGGATACAAATGGGTCAAGTAAATTGCCGCAAGCACTATTTATCTCTCCGAAAAAGCCTTGTTCTCTATGTAATCGCCTTTGTTGTACTCGCAGTCTTTCTATCCGTAACGACTTTTTCGATCTGTGATGGTGTTGCCGAGGGTATCAGAGCATCTTATCCTCCGTCCGGCGAAAAATATTATTTGACGAATGAGCAGGGAGAACAGTTGGGTGACGGCACTTACATCGGGACAGTGCCCGTCCCGATGTCTAAAGAGGACGAGCGTACCATTGCGCTACTGGAGAAACTTCCCATTGTTGCAACTCCTCTCTATTCTGCATTCTGTATTATCGCTGCTGCGCTGCTATTTTACAGAAACAGGCTGAAAAAGCCGCTTGCGGAACTGCGGACTGCTTCTGAAAAAATAGCGAACAATGATTTGGACTTTTCAATCGGCTATGATAACAACGATGAATTGGGACAGCTTTGCGCGTCCTTTGAAATCATGCGGACAACCCTTGCGGACAATTTCTCTAAAATGTGGCGGCAAGTTGAAGAACGAAAAGCACTCAACGCCGCTTTTGCTCACGATTTGCGTACCCCTCTGACGGTACTAAAAGGCTATAACGAAATGCTGCAAGCTAGCGACAATTCCCAAACGAGGGAAACCGCCGCCACAATGGGAAAGCATATTTCCCGTATGGAAAACTATGTAAACAGTATGAGCAACATTAGGCGTATGGAAGATACGCAGCCGGAGTACAAGTTGATTGGCTTGCAACCATTGGTATCTTCTTTGTATGACAGTGCAAAAATCATTTGTACGAAAAACGGAAAAGAGTTGATTTTACAAAATGACATATCTGTTTTGCAGCTATCTCTTGACAGTGCATTTATCTCACAGGTATGCAACAACTTGATTTCTAACGCTGTGCGGTATGCCCGGACTTTAGTAACAATATCTTTCACCTTGCATGACAACGGCTTGTTGCTTTCCGTATCAGACGATGGGAAGGGTTTTGACAAAAGCAGTCTGCAAAAAGCAACCAGCCCATATTACACAGAGGAAAATAACCATTCCGAGCATTTTGGACTTGGTCTATATATTTGCAAGCTGCTTTGTGAACACCACAACGGCTATTTGAAGATTGAAAATACTGCAACTGGAGCAAATGTATCCGCCTACTTCAAATCTCCTGCCTTGTAGATAAAAAGTAGATATTTCCCCGCTATACTCTCCATGAAAACACATGGAGAGTATTTTATTGCTCCCTATGGAGAAAGGGGCTTTTTATGGAATTAAAAACGATTGGGCTGACAAAAAAGTTCGGCTCCAAAACCGCCGTAGACAATTTGAATATTACCCTGACCAATGGTGTCTACGGCTTGCTGGGCGCAAACGGCGCAGGAAAAACAACGCTTATGCGGCTGCTCTGCAATATCCAAACGCCTACTTCCGGAAAAATCATGCTGAATGGCAGGAGCATTGTTGAACTGGGTGAGAAGTATCGAAACCTCTTAGGCTATTTGCCGCAGCACTTCGGATATTACCCCGATTTTTCAGCGTATGACTTTCTGCTTTACATTTCTGCCCTAAAAGGCTTGGACGAGAAGGCAGCGCGGAAGAAGGCAAAAGAACTGCTGGAAGCAGTAGACTTATCGAGGGAAAGTAAGCACAAAATCAAAACCTTTTCCGGGGGCATGAAACAGCGTTTAGGGATTGCACAAGCCATGCTCAATGACCCCTGCATTTTGATTTTAGACGAGCCAACGGCAGGGCTTGACCCGAAAGAACGCGTCCGTTTCCGCAATTTGATCAGCGCCTTTTCCAAAGACCGCATTGTGATCCTGTCTACGCATATTGTTTCCGATGTGGAGTTTATTGCGGAGGAAATCATTATGATGAAGTCCGGGCAAATCATTCACTTTGGAAATCCGCAAGAGATCACTTCTGAAATCGACGGTCAAGTATGGGAATGTACGGTTCCGACTGCCTATGCGGAAAAACACGCAGCTGCCTACAATACAAGTAATCTGCGGAACATCAGTGGAAACCAGACAATCTTACGGATTATTGGAGATCGTCCGTCTATGGAAAATGCGGTAAGGGTGCAGCCTACTTTGGAAGACCTGTACCTGTTCTATTTCAAAGGGGGCTGTGAAGAATGAAAAAACTGATTCTTTTTGAACTGCGGAAAGTGTTTTCAAAGCGTTTGGCGCTCATCGCTCTAATTGGAATTATCCTGTTCTCTGCCTTGCTATCCTTTTCCACCTTTCAAAACAAATATGCATTTGACCAAAATATCGGTGAAGGTACTGGCAAAACAGCAGTAAAAATCGACAAGGAAATTGCGGCTAAATATGAAGGAATCCTGACAGACGAAAAGGTGCAGCAAATGATGTCTGATTTTGCACCGACCCACGATCTGCATGGTCTCAATGCTATGTACCTGTATCAGAACGCTACGCAATCCGCCGCCTTTTCCCGATTTTCTGATAAAGAGGGGAATTGGAACGGATTAAGTGTTTCGGATGTGTTCGGTAATGAAGAAATTAAAATTGGCTATGTAGATGGTTGGCTTTCAACAAGTAAAAACATAGTGCGGTTTTTTATCGCCCTTGCTCTTGCGGTTATCATCATGCTTGCTCCGATTTTCTCCGGCGAGTATGAAGGCGTTGACAATATCATATTGACAAGCAAATACGGCAAAACCAAATGCGCTACTGCAAAGGTAGCAGCAGGCATTCTTACCGCCATTCTCACTACTGCGCTGGTTGCGGCTTTTAACTTGCTTCTTGCTCTTATCTTTTACGGAACGGAAGGGCTAGATTGTAGTATTCTATTCGCTCCCAGCGACTATGTAGAAGGGTTTATTCCTTTCAATATCACTTGTGGAACATTACTCAAATATCAAATCCTGTTGGCCTTTACCTGTACCCTCAGCGTTACTGGAATTACACTGTTCCTATCTGCAATCAGTAAAAATCAGATTGTAGCTTTGGTTGCGGCGATAGCAATTTTTCTGTTCCCAGTTTTGCTGCCAATCACAGAAGCAAATCCGTTGTTCCGATTGGTTGGACTTCTTCCTATCTATCATGCACTGGCTATTTCGCTCCTGTCGGTGGAACAAATGAGTAACGGTATGCTGTATGCGATATGGGCAATCCCGGCAGCACTACTCTTTTTGGGAGTTGGTGCAGGTATCTCTCGCCGTGTATTTGCCAAGCACCAAGTTTCATAAATATGGAATGATCTACCGGACGACGACAAAAGAAAAAAGCCGTCGTATAGCAGACATATCCGCACGCCCATTTTGAAGCGGCGGCTCAATTTTCAGAGCCGCCGCTTCTTTGTGTTTACACAAACCAATGATGACTTGCAGGGATACGGTAGCCGATTGGAGATTATTTTACCATAGCAGATCGATGCCCCGCACGGGCTGGATAGCCAGTGCGGCACCCCTGACCTGATACGTTACCCCGCCAGCTTCGCCCCTTGCCTTCCGCTGGCACACCTCCGGGTGCTGCGTTGCAAGGGCGTCAAGCTGCTTCTGCAAGGCAGAATTCAGCGTGAACACGCTGTTCGTTCCGTCCTCGCTGGCGTAGATCATGGTTTCCAGCTTAAACATCGTCAGAGAGTTCGTCATCTTCGTTTTCCTCAAACATCTCAGGCCCCCAATCCTCATCACGCTCGATGTCCTGCGCCAGCTTCTCCATCCTGGCATAACACTCCATCTCGAAACGGATGAAGTAGAACATCTGGTCGTACCAGTCTGCCAGCGTTTCGCACTCCAACTTCCGGCAGAAGTCATACACCAGCTTGTTCTGGTCTGGGTCAACCGTCAGCCCGGCAATCTCGTACAGCCGCTTGCGGGTCAGTTCCAGATCGGCGCAGCCATAGGTGAAGAGTAGCTTCTTTTCTTCAAACGTCAGTTTCATAGGCTTGTACCTCCGTATCAAAAAGGGGCTGCCGTGTGCAGACCCGATGTAACGAAAAGACCGCCTTGCAATCGTGCAGGGCGGTCAGAGATGCAATATTGTATCAGACAAAAATCAGCTCAGACTTGATGATTTCCTCGGCGCGGTTTCGGATGCTGTTCATCCGGCGCACCCATTCCAGTTGATCGGCGGCTTTCAGGTCTTCGGTCACATCCTCGGCTTTCTGCATCTGCCGGACGGTCAACACAAGCTGTTCCTCGGCCTGCTTGTCCAGCTTGGCAAGATAGCCGCCTAACTCACCGGACAGGAGCAGTTGGTTATACCGGACAGGGTGCTGCTCCTTCAGATACGTCTTATGTAAGCGGCCCCACCGCCCGGTGGGGTACTCTGCCGAGGCTGCTGCGGTCAGGTTCGGCAGATAGTGGTCATTGACAAGGGTGTAGTCCAGACCGTTGGCGTTGTCATGGATGGATTTTTTCATGGTAGTCATGCGGATTCTCCTTTCATTTCTTCAGACGGTTCAAATTGAATGGGAACTGTATCAGCAGGCACCTGTTGAGCCAGCTTTTTATTTTGGGCATACTTGCGGCATTGTTCACGGCCTTTCTGCAAGAGGGCTTCATACTCTGCTGCCGCCTGTGGATCAGTTTTAGCAGCTTCACGCAGAGCAGCACGTTTCTTTTTGCGGTTTTCCCCGGCAGTTTTCTGATATTTCTTACGCTTGGCAAGTCGCTGTTCTGTAAGATTTTTCTTGTCGCCGCGACTAATCTCAATTTGACTAGGGAACGTATCACCGATAAAATTGAAGTAGATGTCGATTTGCTGCTGACGGTAGATCGTCCGTCCGCCGGATGCGGAATGAATCACCACTTTTTCTACCA
>OHAU01001723.1_pt1 | contig 23853 bp, 20 predicted proteins | sample 1577181 | NCBI WGS metagenome assembly OHAU01 (sample SAMEA3541472, study PRJEB24748) | human gut metagenome | biome: human gut; feature: human-associated habitat; material: faeces | place: China | collected 2012 | reverse complement strand
CGGGTGCCCTTTCAGGGGAGCCTCACTTGTCAAACTTCATAATTTGGCACAATTTAAATCAACATATTTTTGAAAATTCCTTTCCATGTTTTTTTGTGAAAGAGTTGACTTTTTTCGAAAAATATGGTATATTGTGATTGCAAGTATTTTGCAACGAAAAAGAAACGGAGGAATGAAGATGAAGTTGTGGAAAAAAGTGCTTGCCGCGGTGACTGCGGGGGTGCTTTGCGTGGGAAGCGTTGGCGTGACAGATTTGCAGGGTGTGCTGGAATCTGCGGGAACGATGCTGACAGCGAGTGCGGAAGAAGGTACTTATGGAAATTTGTCCTATGGTGTAACCAATGCAGGTGAAATTGAAATTACGGGGTGCAATATGGGTGTTACTTCCGTTGAAATTCCGGCTGAGATTGACAGAAAACCTGTGACGAGTATTGGAAATAATGCTTTTCGCGACTGCACCAGTTTGACAGAGGTCAAGATACCAGACAGCGTGATAAATATTGGAGATTATGCTTTTTACGGCTGTACCAGTTTGACAGGAATCACAATACCGGACGGCGTAACAAGTGTTGGATTTCAGACCTTTTCCGGCTGTATCAGCTTAAAGGAAATCGCCATACCAGACAGCGTAAAAAGCATTGAAAATAACGCTTTTTACGGTTGTGCCAGCTTGACGGAAGTCGTCATTCCAAACAGTGTGACGCGTATTTACAGCGGGGCTTTTTACAAATGTACCAGTCTAATAGAAATGACTATTCCGGACAGTGTAACGTATATTGGAGAGTGTGCTTTTTGCGGCTGTACCAATTTGAAAAAAATTGTTGTTCCAGATAGTATAACGAGTATTGGAGGCAGTACTTTTTACGGCTGTACCAGTTTGACGGAAATCACCATACCAGACAGTGTGACGAATATTTGGAGCAGTACTTTTCGAGGCTGTTCCAGCTTGACGGAAATCACGATTCCGGACAGTGTGACGAGTATTGGTGACAGTGCCTTTTATGGCTGTACCAGCTTGACGGAAGTTACCATTCCAGACGGTGTGACGAATATTGAAGGATTTGTTTTTACGAATACACCATGGCTTATAGCCAAGCAAGAGGAAAATCCACTTGTGATCATCAATGGAACTTTGATTGATGGAACAACTTGTACTGGGAGTGTTACCATACCAGACAGCGTGACAAGTATTGCAGGAGGAGCTTTTGATAGCTGTACTGGTCTGACGGCAATTACCATTCCGGAAAGTGTAACAAGCATTGGAGATAGTGCTTTTTACAGATGTACCGGCTTGACGGAAATCGCCATTCCAGAAAGTGTAACAAGCATCGGCAATTATGCTTTTGATAGTTGCACCAACTTGACGAAAATTACCATTCCGGACAGCATAACGAGTATTAGCGATTATGCCTTTCGCGGCTGCACTGGCTTAAAGACAATTACTATTCCGGAAAGTGTGACAACTGTTGGAGAAAATGCTTTTTCCGGCTGTACTGGTCTGACGGAAATCACCATTCCAGACAGCGTAACGAGTATTGGAGATCATGCTTTTGACGGCTGTACCGGCTTAAAGACAATCACCATTCCGGAAAGTGTGACAAGCATTGGAAATGGTACTTTTGATAACTGCAATAATCTGATCATTCGTGGCTATACCGGCTCTTTCGCCGAAACTTACGCAAGGGAACATAATATTCGATTTGCAGATGTAAATGCAACTTATACTTGCGGCGACCTCGATGGCAGCGACAATATCGACTCCACCGACATCTTCTACACTATGCTCTACATCGCCAACGTTGCCGTAGGCAATGACGGCGGGCTGACGGCTGAACAGATCGCTGCCGCCGATGTAGACGGCAACGGCACAGTGGATTCCACCGACAGCTTCTATATCATGTACTACGTGGCTCTCCACGGGGCAGGACACAACACCTCTTGGGAAGAAGTTCTCGCAAAATAAGCCATGTGAATAGGCACTCTACAGAACGGAAAAACGGTTCTGTAGGGTGCTTTTTGATTTTTTTCTTGCATTTTCTTCGCAGATATGATATAATGGAAAGGGAAACCTTTTACTATAACAAATTTAGGAGGGTGTTCAAAATGAAAATATGGAAAAAAGTCGTGGCAGCTATGACCGCCGGGATGCTTTGCCTGGGGAGCGTGGGGCTTTCCGGGGTGGAAAACGTGCTGAAAAGCGTAGGGACAGTGCTGTCAGCGAGTGCAGAGGAAACGGCTGAAACAGAAAGAGTCCCTGTGGGAACGGGAACGACTACCGTTCGTGTGGGAACTGGAACGACACAATTGGAATATCAAGCGTTTGACGATGATACAGTTGAAATCACAGATTGTGACAATGAAGCAGCTGGAGAGCTGGAAATTCCGGCGGAAATCGATGGGAAACCGGTGACGAGCATTGGAGATGGTGCTTTTTCTGTCTGTAGTGGTTTGACCAAAATTACGATACCGAACGGCGTGACGAGTATTGGAGATTATGCTTTTTCTGACTGTAGTGGTTTGACCAAAATTACGATACCGAACGGCGTGACGAGCATTAGAGATGGTGCTTTTTCTAACTGTAGTGGTTTGACTGAAATCACGATACCGGACAGCGTAACGAGCATTGGAGATAATGCTTTTTCTGACTGTAGTGGTTTGACCGAAATCACGATACCGGACAGCGTGACGAGCATTAGAGCTGGTACTTTTTCTAACTGTAGTGGTTTGACCGAAATCACGATACCGGACAGCGTGACGAGCATTGGAGGAAGTACTTTTTTAAAAACACCGTGGTTGACAGCCAAACAAGCAGAAAATCCATTGGTAATTGTCAATCATATTTTGATTGATGGAAAGACTTGTACAGGTGCTGTTTCGATACCTAATGGTGTAACGAGCATTGGAGATGATGCTTTTTATAACTGTAGTGGTTTGACCGAAATCACGATACCGGACAGCGTGACGAGCATTGGAGATGAAGCTTTTCATAACTGTAGTGGTTTGACCGAAATCACGATACCAGATAGCGTGACGAGTATTGGAAATCGTACTTTTTCTTTATGTAGCAGTCTGACCGAAATCACGATACCGGACAGCATAACGAGCATTGGATATCGTGCTTTTTCTGACTGTGACAGTCTGACCGAAATCACGATACCGGATAGCGTTACGAGTATTGGCAGTGGTGCTTTTTCTTTCTGTGACAGTCTGACCGAAATCACGATACCGGACAGCGTGACATCTATTGGATCTTATGCTTTTGAGGAAACCCCTTGGTTAACAGCCAAACAAGCGAAAGATCCATTGGTAATTGTCAATCATATTTTGATTGATGGAAAAACTTGTACAGGTGCTGTTTCGATACCTAATGGTGTAACGAGCATTGGGGATAGTGCTTTTGTTGGCTGTAGTAGTCTGACCGAAATCACGATACCGGACAGTGTGACGAGCATTGGATATAGTGCTTTTTTTTGTTGTGCCAGTCTAACTAATATTACAATACCGGATAGCGTGACGAGCATTGGAGATAGTGCTTTTTATTGTTGTGACAGTCTGACTAATATCACGATACCGGACAGCGTGACGAGCATTGGGGATAATGCTTTTTATTGTTGTGACAGTCTGACTAATATCACGATACCGGACAGCGTGACGAGCATTGGAGATTATGCTTTTTACGACTGTACCAATCTGACAATCTACGGGTACACCGGTTCCTACGCAGAAACCTATGCTAAGGAAAATGACATTCCTTTTGTTTCTCTGGGCAATATCACAACAACTGAAACCACTACCACCACTATAGAAACAACAGTTACAACAACTACAGAAACAATGGTTACAACTAAAACAACAACCACCACCACCAAACAAGATTCCGAAACACCCACCGTCATTTATGGCGACATTACCCTTGACGGACGTGTAGATATTACTGATGCCGTTTTGCTGAACAAGTTCTGTTCTGGTGCGGTGATCCTGAACGATGCTGCCAAGCTGAACAGTGACTGTGACGGCGACGGCGATATAACCGGAAACGATGCTGTAGCTCTGCTGCAATTCTTGGTGCAGATCGTACAGAAGCTGCCTTATACAGCATAATTCTATTGCAATAACCCAAAAACCGGCTCTTGCATTTCGGTGCAGGAGCCGGTTTTTACTGCCTTGACATTTTGTCCGGAACACACTATAATAAATTTATCCAATAAATTTATCCGGCAGCTTCAGCCTCGCCGGAAACTTTTCGAAAGGAATTTGATTTATGAAATCGATCTATACCTGCCCCTATTGCGGAGCAAAATCGTTTAACCCGTGGAAAAAGGCGTTCGCCGGCGGACTGCGTACCAAAGGAAAAGTCTGCATGGAATGCGGACAGCACTGCGTCAACGGCGTTGCATCGATGATCTTCAGTGCAGTGGTCTATATCGCTGCTCTCGTGGTCGTCCTGCTGGTCTACTTCAAGGGCAATTCCAACTGGGACTACGTCTACATGGTGGGGGCTGTTGCGGCAGCGTTCGTGCTGTGCCGGCTCTTTGATGCATTTTTCGGTCCGCTGGTGAAGCCGATCCGGAACGATGTGTTAAGCTGATGGGTGCCGGACTTTACCTGCACGTGCCGTTCTGCCGCCGGAAGTGTCCCTACTGCAACTTCTATTCCGTGCCGGCACAGCCGGAACTGCTGGCCGCCTACACTGCGGCAGTCTGCCGGAACTTGCGGCATTACGGAAACGCTGCCCAGCCGGAACGCGTGGACACGGTCTATTTCGGCGGCGGAACGCCCTCGCTGCTGCTGCCTGCACAGATCGCACAAATTCTGGAAACGGCGGCGGAACAGTTTGCCCTGTCCGCAGATGCGGAGATCACACTGGAGGCAAATCCTGCCACTGTGACACCGGAGCAGCTGCGGGAACTTCGCCACGCAGGCATCAACCGGCTTTCTCTGGGGGTGCAGTCCCTGTCTGATGCCCAGCTGAAACGGCTGGGACGGCTGCACACGGCACAGGAGGCTGTGGAAACGGTATACGCTGCCGCAGAAGCGGGCTTCCGGAACCTGTCCTGTGACCTGATGCTGGCACTGCCGGAGCAGACGGCGGACGAACTGGAGCAGACCATTTCCCGGCTGGTGCAGCTGCCCATTACGCACGTGTCTGCCTACTTATTAAAGGTAGAGCAGGGAACGCCTTTTGCCGTGCAGCACGTGGCGGAATGCTGTCCCGACGATGACACCGCGGCAGACTTCTACTTGCAGGCGGTGGAGCAGCTGGGGACAGCTGGCTTTTTGCAATACGAGATCTCCAACTTTGCCAAAGCCGGTTTCGAGAGCCGGCACAACTGCAAGTACTGGCACTGCGAACCCTATCTGGGCATCGGACCGTCTGCACATTCCTGCTGGAACGGCAAGCGGTTTTTTGTGCCGTCTGCCGTGTCGGATTTTCTGGAACAGCCGGTGCAGCCAGTCGAAACCGAAGACGAAACGCCCTGCACCCCAGAGGAAAAGCTGCTGCTGGGCATGCGGTTGACAGAGGGTGTTCCGGCTTCGTGGCTGGCAGAAAAGCAAGCGGCGGCAGAACGTTACTGCAAGCTGGGCTTTCTGCAAAAAGTCGGCGAACGCATCGCATTCACGCCCAAGGGTTTCCTCGTATCCAACACCATTTTAGCAGAACTGATATAACCAAATCACCGCAGTCATAGATGCAATCTTACTGGGGAGAAACTTTCTGAGGAAAGTTTCTCCCCAGACCCCTTTTCAAAGACTTTTATTCCATTTTTTCTCATAGGGGCTATAGCCCCTATGAGAAAAAATAAAGTGAAGTTTTCGGAGGGGAGTTTGAGGGGAACCCTTCTTCAAAAGGGTTCCCCTCAATAGGCTGCATGTATGGTTAGTGTATATGATACCATGAAAAAGTTTCCTCTGCAAGTATAACGGAACAGATTCCGGTGCATACTCTCATCGAGGTGAGTGAGATGCAGAAATGGGAATGGGCATTGCTTTTGGGTATGGTAGGAACGGTCTGCTGTTCGGCACTGGCGGGAACGGCACAGAGTTACGGCTCGCTGGAACAGAATGTGCTGCGGCTGCACATTCTGGCGAACTCGGACAGCATCGACGATCAGGCGTTGAAACTCAAGGTGCGGGACAAGGTGCTTGCACAGACAGAAAACCTGTTTCAATCCCAGCCGGAAAATGCTGCCGATGCGGAACAGCTTGTGGCAGAGCATCTGGAAACGCTGGAGCAGACAGCACAGCAGCTGGTGTGGGATGAGGGATATTCCTATGCAGTCAAGGCACAGCTGGTGGAAATGCCCTTTGACGACCGCACTTACGGGGAATGGATCATGCCGGCAGGGGACTATGAGGCTCTGCGGATCACCATCGGCGAAGCCGCAGGACAGAACTGGTGGTGCGTAATGTATCCGTCCCTCTGCGTGCCCAATGCCTGCGAAGTCACGGCGGACGAAGAAACTGCACAGGAGGCATTCGGTAAGTCGGAACAGGACATGCTACAGCACCATGAACGCTATGCAGTCAAGCTGAAATGCGTGGAATGGCTGAAACAGTGGTTCTGAAATATAGATGTTCTGTAAATTTTCAGAGAGATGCTTGACAACAGGACGGGAGTATGATAAAATAACAAAAGTAAACAAAGAAGAGCATTCCCGTTCTCACCGTTTGGCGTAGAGTCGAAACGGTCAATACTCGTGTATAACGACCTTTTTCTGCGGAAAAGGGACGCTTTTTGACGAATGGAGAAGGAGTGTTCACCCAACAGTGAACGCTTTTTTTTGTTTGAAAATAACATGTTTGGAGGTGCTGGCTTATCAGCAAACAGGAACTGCAGATCAACGAGGAAATTCGGGACAGAGAAATTCTGGTCATCGACCAGAACGGTGAAAAACTCGGAACAATGTCTGCGAGAGATGCACAGAAAATCGCCTATGAAAAGGATCTGGATCTGGTGAAGATCGCACCGGGTGCAAAACCGCCGGTATGCCGGATCATGGATTACGGCAAGTACTGCTTTGAACAGCAGAAGCGGGAAAAAGAGGCACGGAAAAACCAGAAGGTCGTTTCGATTAAGGAGATCCGTATGTTTTCTGCCATCGACACCCACGACTTTGAAACCAAAGTCAATCAGGCAAAGAAATTCCTGCAGGGTGGCGACAAGTTGAAGGTTTCCGTCCGTTTCCGGAAGCGTGCAATTGCACACCCGCAGATCGGCGAAGAACTTCTGAAGCGTTTCCAGGAAGCGTGCAAGGAAGTCGGCGTTGTTGACAAGCCCGCGAAAATGGAAGGCCGCAGCATGGTCATGTTCATTTCACCGAAGGCATCGAAGTAAACAGGAGGAATTCACAATGGCAAAGATCAAGACCAAGACTCATTCCGGTGCAAAGAAGCGTTTTAAGATGACTGCTTCCGGAAAGGTAAAGTATCAGAAGACCAACAAAAGACACAGACTGACACAGAAGGATACCAAGAGAAAGAGAATCGCTCGTACCGTTGGTATCGCTGACTGCACAAACGCACCGGCACTGAAAAAGCTGATGCCGTATCTCTAAGCCGCAGGAATATTCGGGCTTTGATTGGAATCTGAGAAATAACGGAGGTAAATAACTATGGCACGTATTAAAGGTGCAATGATGACTCGCAAGAGAAGAAATAAGACACTGAAGCTGGCAAAGGGCTACTGGGGCAGCAAGAGCAAGCACTTCAAGATGGCAAAACAGGCTGTCATGAAGTCCGGTAACTATGCTTACGTCGGCAGAAAGCAGAAGAAGAGAGAGTTCCGTCAGCTGTGGATCACTCGTATTTCCGCTGCATGCAAGATGAACGGCATCAACTACTCCCAGTTCATGAACGGCTGCAAGAAGGCTGGCATCACCCTGAACCGCAAGATGCTGTCTGAAATCGCAATTCATGACGCAGCAGGCTTCACTGCAATCGTAGAACAGGCTAAGGCTGCTCTGTAAGGATTTGAATGCGAAACACGCTCTGGAAATGATACGGGGCGTGTTTTGTTGTATTATAAGGGAAACACTGCGTTGCCATAGAGCCTGTTTCGCATCTGCACAGAAACGGATACGAAACAGGCTCTTGCAAAAGAGGGGGAAAGAGCACATGGAAACACTGTTGAAAATCTCGGCACACGACAATGCCGCCATAAAACAATATCGAAAACTGGCACGTTCCCGAAAAGAACGCACCAAGGCGGGGCTGTTTGTGCTGGAGGGCTTCCGGCTGGTGTCGGACGCGGTGAAAAATGGTGCGGCTCTGACCCAGCTGTTCTGGACGGAGGACGGATTGGCACGCTGGCAGGCAGAGGGCTTGCCGACAGCGTGGGACGGTGTGCGTTGTGCACAGCTCTCGGACAGTCTGGCGGCGGAACTCTCTCAGACGGAACATTCACAGGGTGTGTATGCCATTTGTCAGATGCCCCAGCCGCCGGCACTTTCCGCATTGATCCACGCAGGCGGCAGCTACGCCGTGCTGCATCAGCTACAGGATCCCGGCAATGCCGGCATGATCCTGCGGACGGCGGACGCACTGGGGCTGGACGGCGTGATCTACAGTGCCAGCTGTGACATCTACAGTCCGAAAGTGGTGCGGGCAACGATGGGCTCGCTGTTCCGTGTGCCGCTCTGTTGTGTGCCGGATATTGCCCCTGTGCTGGAAGCTTGCCGGTGTGCAGGTGTGGAAACCTGTGCGGCTGTGGTTTCCGGTGCGGCGGAACTGGTGGGGCAATGCCGTTTTTCCGGCAGCACGGCAATCGTGATCGGCAACGAGGGCAACGGATTGCCGGAAACGGTAGCGGCTGCCTGTGACCGCCGCGTGACGATTCCCATGCACGGGACGATCGAATCCCTTAACGCCGCTATGGCAGCCGGCATCATTCTGTGGGAAGTGCAGAGAACGGCACAGGACCAGAACGGAGGGCAGTGACATGGAAGAAATACGTTGTCTGCTGTGGCTGGTCATGATATTCGGTGCAGGAAATCCGCGAATCTGGAAGGCACTGCACCGCTATCATTCTCCGCAGAAAGCCGTGGAGATCTTACGGAAACCGGAAACAGATGCCGATCTGCATCTGCCGGAGCACACTCTGCGGCGAATTCGTCAGACCGGTGAGGATAAAGTGGACGAAATGCTGGAACGCTGTGAAAAGCTGCGTCTGTCCATTCTCTGGTATGGAGATGCGGCATATCCCGAACAGCTTTTGTCCATTGTGAATCCGCCGGTATTGTTGTTTTATCAGGGGGACAGCTCCCTGCTGCAAAATCACCTGCTGCTGACTATTGTGGGAACTCGCAATCCGGCGGAGTACAGTCTGCGGGTGGAGAAAACCATTTGTCATGATCTGGTGCAGATGGGCTTTGTGCCGGTGACGGGCTATGCCGCCGGTATTGACATCACCGCCAATTTGTGTGCTCTGGAGGCGGACAAGCCCAGCATTGCCCTGATGGGCTGCGGGCTGGACGTGGCGTATCCGAAATCCCATGTAAACTTGAAATATGAAATCGCCAAGCACGGCTTGATCTTGTCAGAGTTTCTGCCGGGAACTTCTCCGGCACCGGCAAATTTTCCGCTGCGGAACCGCGTGCTGTCCGGCTTGAGCATGGGCACTTTCGTGATACAGGCACCGGTTCGAAGCGGTGCACTGATTACGGCGGAGAACGCCATGGAGCAGGGCAGAGATGTTTTCTGTATTCCACCGGCGGACATATTTGACAAACGGTACATGGGTGTGATAAAATATCTTCGGGACGGTGCAATTCCCGTGTTTGACAGTCGGGACATTGTCTATGAGTATTACACCAGCCACGCCCATATGATCGGGGCGGCGGCACTGTACGGAGAGGATCGGGACAAATCGGAAAGTTCTGTGATGACGCTGGGAGAGGCGGAAGCGAAGCCAAAGACACCGGCGAAGAAACCACAGGTTTCCGTTCCGGAACCGCCGGCAGAAGCCGAACCCGATCCGGTACTGGATCCCATGCCGGAGGAAGAACTGGAAGGGCTGGCAGGAGAGATCCTGTCCCTGCTGCAAAAGCAGGACGTGATGCACATGGATCAGATCGCAGCGGAACTGGAAGTTTCTATGGAGGAACTGACCACCACGCTGACCGAACTGGAACTGTATGGGAAATTGGAACGCCTGCCGGGAAAACAATTCCGGTGCATGCGTTGAGGCTGTCCTGTGTCTGTTCGCTATGGACAAATCTTGAGAAAAAACAGCTGTGAGAAACAGCCAGCAGAGAGAACGAGAGGAATATGTCGAATTTAGTGATCGTGGAATCGCCGGCAAAGGCGAAAACCATTCAGAAATATTTGGGAAAAGGTTATGATGTCATTGCCTCAATGGGGCATATCCGTGATCTGCCCAAGTCCAAGCTGGGTGTCGATGTGGAAAATGGTTTCCAGCCTCAGTACACGGACATGAAGGGCAAGGAAGATGTCATTAAAAAGTTGAAAGAACATGCGAAGAAGTGCGACCATGTCTATCTGGCGACGGACCCGGATAGAGAGGGAGAAGCCATTTCATGGCATATCGCACAGCTTCTGCATTTGGATATGAACGCCGACGATCGGGTGGAATTCAACGAGATCACCCGCAGCGGCATTCAGGCAGGTATGAGCAATCCCCACAAGATCGATCTGGATCTGGTCAATGCCCAGCAGGCACGCCGGATTCTGGACCGTCTGGTGGGTTATAAGCTCAGCCCGTTCCTGTGGAAAAAAGTCCGCCGCGGACTGTCCGCCGGTCGTGTGCAGTCGGTTGCCGTGCGTCTGGTAGTCGATCGGGAAAATGAGATTCGGGCATTTGTTCCGCAGGAATACTGGTCGATCGATGCGAAATTCACCGCCCCGCCGTCCCGCAAGGTGTTTGCCGCCAAGCTGGTAAAGGTGGACGGCAAGCGGGTGGATAAAACGGAGATTCCGGACAAAGCCACCGCAGATGCTTTGCTGGAACGGCTACAAAATGCCAGCTATTCTGTGCAGAACGTGAAAAAGCGTGTCACCAAGCGGCACCCCGCACCGCCGTTTATCACGTCTACCCTCCAGCAGGACGCTTCCTACCGGCTGGGCTTTCAGTCCAAGCGTACCATGAAAGTGGCACAGGAACTGTACGAAGGCGTGGACATCGACGGACTGGGGGCAGTGGGTCTGATTACCTACATGCGTACTGATAGTCTGCGGATTTCCGCAGAGGCACAGCAGGCAGCCGCGGACTATGTGACCGGAAAATACGGTGCAGAGTACCTGCCGCCGGAACGCCGAAATTATAAGTCCAAGAAAAATGCACAGGACGCTCACGAAGCCATTCGTCCGTCTATGCCGGACATGACACCGGAACGGGTAAAATCCAGCCTGACTGCGGATCAGTATAAGTTGTACCGTCTGATCTGGGAACGCTTTATCGCCAGCCAGATGGCAGATGCTCTGCTGGATACGGTTTCCGTGGACATTGAAGCCGACAACTGTATGTTCAAGGCAACCGGCTCCACGGTGAAGTTTGACGGCTTCACGGTGCTGTATGACGATGCCAAGGGCGACAAGAGCGAGAACAAGAACCTGCCGGAACTGGAAAACGGCATGGAGATCAAGGTAAAATCGCTGGAGGGCAACCAGCATTTCACACAGGCTCCGCCCCGCTATACCGAAGCAACGCTCATCAAGGCACTGGAAGAAAACGGCATCGGCAGACCGAGTACATATGCTCCTACCATTACCACCATTACCACACATCTGTATGTGGAGCGAGAGGGCAAACAGCTGAAGCCGACCGTTCTGGGTGAAGTGACAACAGAACTGATGAAAGAACATTTCCCCAACATTCTGGACGTGAAGTTCACCGCCGATATGGAAAACAGTCTGGACGATGTGGAACGCGGCAAGAAAAGCTGGGTGGATACACTGGAAGATTTCTACGGCGACTTCTCCAAGACGCTGGAAACTGCCGAGGAGAAAATGGAGGGCAAACGTGTCAAGGTGCCAGACGAGGAAACGGACATTGTCTGCGACCAGTGCGGCAGAAACATGGTCATCAAGATCGGACGCTACGGCAGATTTCTGGCATGCCCTGGTTTTCCGGAGTGCAAGAACACCAAGAAGATCGTACAGGAAACTGCCGGCTCCTGCCCGCTGTGCGGCAATAAGATCATTCTGAAAAAGTCCAAGCGTGGCAGAAGCTTTTACGGCTGCAACGCCTATCCGGACTGCAACTTCATGACATGGAATGTGCCTACCGAGGAAAAATGTCCCCAGTGCGGCTGTACGCTGTTCCAGAAGGGCGGCAAGTCCGGCACACTGGTTTGCGAAAAGCCGGGATGCGGCTATTCCCGTCCTGTGGGAGGAGGTGCTTAAATGGCAGAAGTGACTGTGATCGGCGGCGGACTGGCAGGCTGTGAAGCGGCGTGGCAGCTGGCAGAAGCCGGCTTTTCCGTGCGGCTGCTGGAGATGAAACCAGTGCAGTATACACCGGCTCATCACTATGAGGGGCTGGCGGAACTGGTCTGCTCCAACTCGCTGAAAGCCGACCGCCTGAATTCTGCGGCAGGACTGCTCAAGGCGGAAATGACTCGTCTTGGCTCGCTGCTGATGCAGTGTGCCAGAAAGTCGGCAGTTGCTGCCGGCGGGGCACTGGCGGTAGACCGGAAACAGTTCTCCGACCTTGCCACCGAAGCGATTCGGAATCACCCCAACATCACGCTGGAAACGGCTGTGGTCACGGAAATTCCGGATACGCCCACGGTGGTTGCCACAGGACCTCTCACCGAGGGGGCACTGGCGGCGGATATTGAAAAACGCTGCGGCACACGGCTGAGTTTCTTTGATGCCGCCGCACCGATCGTCAGCTTTGAGAGTCTGGACAAGGAGAAAGTGTTCTTTGCGGCTCGCTATGGCAGAGGCGATGCAGACTATATCAACTGTCCCATGAACAAGGCAGAGTATGAGGAATTTTATCAGGCACTGATCGGGGCAGAACGTGCACCGCTGCACGACTGCGACAAGGACGCTTTTCGGGTGTATGAGGGCTGTATGCCCATTGAGGTGCTGGCTTCCCGCGGCATGGACACCATGCGGTTCGGACCGCTGAAGCCGGTGGGGCTGACAGACCCCCGCACTGGTCACCGTCCGTGGGCAGTGGTGCAGCTGCGGCGGGAAAATCAGGAGGGCACCATGTATAATCTGGTGGGATTTCAGACCAATCTGAAATTTCCGGAACAGAAGCGGGTGTTCTCCATGATCCCCGGACTGGAGCATGCGGAATTCCACCGCTATGGCGTGATGCACCGGAATTCATTTCTGGACAGTCCCCGCCTGTTAGATGCGGACTATCACTTCCGCGGGCAGGACGGGCTGTACTTCGCCGGACAGATGACCGGTGTGGAGGGCTATATGGAATCGGCGGCAAGCGGCATTCTTGCCGGAAAGAATCTGGCAAGACAGCTGCAGGGCAAGCCGCCGCTGATTCTCCCGCGGGAAACTATGATGGGAGCACTGGCGGCATACATCAGCAGTGCTCCCACGGAGAATTTCCAGCCGATGGGTGCCAATATGGGTATTCTGCCGGATCTGCCAGAGCGAATCCGCGGCAAACAGGAAAAGTATCAGGCATACGCGGATCGCGGCATGGCGGCACTGGAACAGTACTTGCAGACCGCGGAACAATAAAGGCAATACCGCACAAAGAGCATAACACAAGGGAGATCATAGATTTTGAATATTTTAATCGACGCATTCGGCGGGGACAACGCCCCGCTGGAGGTGATTCGCGGCGGTGCACGGGCGGTGCAGGAACTGGGTGTGACTGTGACGCTGGTGGGGGACGAGCAGAAAATTCGTGCCTGTGCCGAGAAAAACAGGCTGCCGCTGGACGGCATGGAAATTCTGCACGCTCCGGCAGTGTTCGACATTCACGAGGAACCCACGTCCCTGCTGAAACAGCATGCGGATACTTCCATGGCAGTGGGCATGCAGGCACTTCACGACGGCAAGGGTGATGCCTTTGTCTGTGCCGGCAGTACCGGTGCTCTGCTGGTGGGAGCCACATTTCTGGTGAAGCGGATCGCCGGCATCAAGCGTGCGGCAGTGGCTCCGGTGCTCCCCACGGAAACGACACCGTTTCTGCTGATCGACGGCGGTGCCAATAACGACTGCCGTCCGGAAATGCTGGTGCAGTTTGCGATCATGGGCAGTGCCTATATGCAGAATGTCATGCACGTGGACAAGCCCCGCGTGGCTCTGCTGAATGTGGGAGCCGAGGAAACCAAGGGACGGGAACTGGAACTGGAATCCTATGTCCAGCTGGCACAGGCTCCGGTGAATTTCATCGGCAATATCGAAGCACGGGAACTGCCTGCCGGTGCAGCAGATGTGGTAGTCACAGACGGCTTTACCGGCAATGTAGCACTGAAGCTGTACGAGGGCATGGGCAAGTTTATGGCACACCAGATGAAAGGCAACCTGTTCGCAGGCGTTGCCGGAAAGCTGGCGGCACTGCTGATCCTGCCGAAGATCAAGGCACTCACCAAAAAAATGGACTACAAAGCCGTAGGCGGTGCAGTGATGCTGGGCGTACAGAAGCCGGTCATCAAGGCACACGGCAGTTCCGACGGCACAGCATTTTTCAATGCGATCCGGCAGGCGAAAGACTGCGTTGCCGGAAATGTGGTACAGACCATTGCAGAAAATACCGGAAAGCCGGTAAAGAAATAGAGGGAAAGCAATCATGGAACATACAGAGTATGTAGATTTAGGAAGGTTTGAAACGTATATCCATTACCACTTTAAGGACAAGCACCTGCTGCTGGAAGCACTGTCCCACTCGTCCTATGCCAACGAAAAGCATAAGACCCGCAACAGCAACGAGCGTCTGGAATTTCTGGGGGACAGTGTGCTGTCGATCGTGGTTTCGGAATTCCTGTTTCACAAGTATCCCGACCTGCCGGAGGGCGAACTGACCAAACTCCGTGCCTCAATGGTATGTGAAAAGGCACTGCATGTGTTCGCCAGAGAGATTCATCTGGGCGAATTCCTCCTGCTGGGCAAGGGTGAGGAGCACACCGGCGGACGTTCCCGTTCGTCGATTCTGGCAGACGCGTTTGAAGCTGTCATTGCGGCGATCTTTCTGGACGGCGGTATGGACGCGGCAAAGCGGCATATCATGCGGTTCATTCCGAAGAATCCGGTTGCAGAAAGACAGCAGCCTGCCGGCTTCCACGACTATAAGACACAGTTACAGGAAGTTGTACAGAAAAATCCGGAGGAAAAGGTGGAGTATCTGCTCATCAGCGAATGCGGTCCTGATCATGACAAGGCATTCGAAGTGGCTGTCTGCCTGAATTCCAATGTGATCGGCAGAGGCGTGGGACATAGCAAAAAGGCTGCGGAACAGCTGGCTGCCAAGGAAGCACTGTCCCTGATGGGCTATGACAAAACATAAGACGCTGGCATTTTTCATTCCGCATCGGGGCTGTCCGCACCAGTGCAGCTTCTGCGACCAGCGAACGATCAGCGGCACAGTGCAGGCTCCCACGCCGGAAGAAGTGACACAGACCTGTCAGGCGATGCTGGAACGCAGCGGGCCGCTGGAATCGGCGGAGATCGCCTTTTTCGGCGGCAGCTTCACAGCGGTAGAACCGGCGTATCAGATCGCCTTGCTGGAGGCGGCACAGCCGTTTCTGGGAGAGGACATGTTTTCCGGTATCCGCATTTCCACCCGACCGGACGCGGTAGACAGTGCGGTTCTGGAACGGCTGGAACGTTATCATGTCACTGCGGTGGAACTGGGAGCACAGAGCATGTGTGACCGTGTGTTGTATCAGAATGAACGGGGACACGATGCACAGGCAGTCCGGAAGGCAAGTGCCATGCTGCGGGAACGGGGCTTTTCGCTGGGGTTGCAGCAAATGGTTGGCTTATACGGCAGCACATTGCAGGACGAATATGACACGCTGGAACAGCTTCTGGCGTGTCAGCCGGAAACCCTTCGAATCTATCCCACGGCAGTGCTGGAGGGTACCAAGCTGGCGGCGTATTATTTCCGCGGCGGCTATCCGCAGTTGTCACAGGAAGAAGTGCTGGACTATTGTGCAGATGCCCTGTGCCGCTGTCACCATGCCGGCGTGCGGGTGATCCGGCTGGGGCTGCATGATACGCCGTCCCTGCGGGAACATCTGCTGGCGGGGTATTTTCACCCTGCCTATGGAGAACTGGCGGAATCCCGTCTGTATCTGCGGCAGCTGAAAGCGGCGGCAGCAGACTGTGGAAAACCGGAACTTTTTGTGGAAACGGCTCCCCGTACCATGAGCAAGGTGCTGGGGCAGCACGGCTGCAACCGGAAAGTACTGGCGGAGCAGGGCGTTTCGCTTCATGTACGGGAAAATGCTGCCGTTGCTGCGGGAACGATTCTGGCGGAGCAGCAGGTCTATGAGATCTTTTCGGAAAGGAATCAACGATGAGGACAAAACATACCAGACGTTGTCTGGCGGCGGTGCTGGCAGCGGTTTTGCTGCTGGGTGCCGCAGCTGGTGCGTTTTTTTGGAACCGGCACCGTGGGGCGACTTCTGTTGCCGTGGAAACCACACAGGAAAACGCGGCGGAACAGGTGGTCTTTTTCCGGCAGAAAGATGACCGCTGGAAATCGGACGCATTGGGAGATTCTGTCTATCATATGGCGGATTCCGGTTGTCTGACCTGCTGCGTAGCGGCGGCGTTGCAGATGCAGCAGATCTCTGTGGACGGTCTGCCGGAAAATGCCGATGCCGGAGAGGTGAATCAGTTCTTTTCGGAACATGGCGTGTACGACGGTGCGGGTAATCTTCTGTGGGAGATGCTGGAACAGACTGCCGGTGTTTCTGTCCGGAAACAGGACGCGGCGGAATTGCAGGACGGCGAACTGGATCAGGAACTGGCAGCAGGACGATACCCCATTGTACGGGTGAAGATGCCCAGGTCCGGCAGCTATCACTATGTGCTGCTGGTGGGCAGTGCTGACGAAACGTATCTCTGCATGGATCCGCTGCAAGCCAAAGAACAGACAGTGCCGCTGTCGGACTTCGGCGGGAAAATCTATGCAGTGCGTGTGCTGCAATCGTAAAGAATGCGGGATACGCCGCCGGAAAAAGAGGTGAAATGCAAACATGTATCTACGCTCCCTGGAACTGCAGGGATTCAAGTCGTTCCCTGACAAGATCAAGCTGCACTTTGACAAAGGTCTGACCGCCGTGGTGGGACCGAACGGCAGCGGCAAGAGCAATATCGGCGATGCCGTGCGTTGGGTGCTGGGGGAACAGTCCACCAAGACGCTCCGCGGCAACAAGATGGAGGACGTTATTTTTTCCGGCACAAAAACCAGAAAGGCCATGGGCTTTGCGGCAGTTACGCTGGAGATCAGCAACGAAGCCGGCGAGTTGGGAGAAGCCTATGGTGCTGTAGTCAGTGTTACCCGAAAGCTGTATCGCAGCGGTGACAGTGAGTACCGCATCAACGGCAAGAACGTCCGGCTGAAGGACGTGACGGAACTGTTCATGGATACTGGTATGGGCCGTGACGGCTATGCCATTATCGGGCAGGGACGCATTGCAGAAATCGTCAGTGCCAAGAGTGCAGACCGGCGGGACATTTTCGAGGAGGCTGCGGGGGTTTCCAAGTTTCGCTATAAGAAACAGGAGGCACAGCGGAAGCTGGACGCGGCACAGGAAAATCTGGTGCGTTTGCAGGATATTGTTTCTGAACTGGAATCCCGCGTGGAACCGCTGCGAAAGCAGGCGGAAAAAGCGAAACAGTACGTGAAACTGGCAAGTCAGCAGAAACAGCTGGAGGTTTCCCTCTGGGTGCGGCGGCTGGGTGCTCTGCGGGAAAAGCTGACGGGGCTGTCTGACGGCTTGTTACAGGCACAGGCGGAATACCAGAACGCCGAACGGGAGATCCAGCGGACAGATGCACAGGTGCAGGACGGCTATCGGCGTATGCAGGAAAGCACGCTGAAAATGGAGGAAATTCGCCAGCAGATGCAGCAGGCAGAGGAAGAAACCACCCAGCTGAAATCTGCGGTGGCAGTCTGTGAAAACGACATTCTCCACAGCCGGCAGATGCAGGAGAGCCTGCGGCAGCAGAAACAGGAAACGGCTCAGCAGTCCCGCAGTATGGAAAACCGCATGGAGTCCCTGTCTGAACAGGTGGTGCAGCTGCGGCAGAAGCGGGAAGCGATTCAGGTAGAATCAGAACAGACCGAACAGAACTGGAACGCCCTGAAACAGCAGGCTGCACGGCGGGGACAGGAATACGAACAGGCAAACCAGGTATTGCAAAATCTGCTGGTGCGGCAGAGTGAACTGCGTGTCTTGCAGCAGACCGCTGCCGGACAGCAGGAAGAACTGAAAGCTCAGCTGGCAGAACAGGGCATGCGGCAGAGTGCACTCCGGCAGGCATGCACGGAGCAGAATGCCGCGTATGATGCCGCCAGAGAACAGGCACAGCAGGCACAGGAACAGTTCCAACAGGTGCAGAACCAGCGGGACGGTTTTCAGAAACGCTACGCTCATGCAGTGCAGGCACTGGAAGCCGGCAAGAAGCAACAGGAGCAGGCGGCATTCGCCCTGCGGGAAAAACGGCAGCGGCAAAGACTGCTACAGGATATGGAACGAAACATGGAGGGCTTTGGCGGCAGTGTCAAGGCAGTCCTGCGGGCAGACGGCGGCAGGCCCCGCGGCGTATTCGGCACGGTGGCACAGCTGATTACCACCGACCAGAAATACGGCGTGGCACTGGAAACCGCATTGGGCGGTGCCATGCAGAATCTGATCGTGGAAAACGAAAACGCTGCCAAGCAGTGGATCCGCTTTTTGCAGCAGAAGCACGCCGGACGTGCCACATTCCTGCCGCTGACTTCCGTGCGGGGAAAGACACTGTACGAAACCGGTCTGGAACAGCACGAGGGCTTTGTGGATCTGGCGTGCAATCTGGTGCGGTATGAGGAACGGTTTTCCGGCGTGGTACAGTTCCTGCTGGGGCGAATCGTCGTGGCGGAAGATCTGGACACGGCGACGGCTCTGGCGAAAGCTTATCAGTACCGGTTCCGTATCGTCACGCTGGACGGGCAGGTCATCAATGCCGGCGGTTCTTTCACCGGCGGTTCTGCCATGCGTGCCGGCGGCATGCTGACCAGACGGGCAGAACTGACGGCTCTTTCCGGCGAGATACAGGAACTGGAACAGCAGGAACAGGCGGCTTCTGCTGCCCTGCAAAAGGCACAGCAGCAGTCCGCACAGTTACAGCAGCAAATGGAAGCGTTGCAGCAGCAGTGCCGGCAGGCGGAATCTGAACAGGTTGCCGCAGCTGCACAGCTGGAAAAGGAACAGTATCTCCGGAAACAGACCACCGAGCGTGCCGAAGAAGCTGCCGGACAACAGGCGGCGTTGCAGGAACGCTTGCAGGAAACCGTTGACCGGCACACTGCCGCCGCAGAAGAAGCGGAGGAAGTGGAAAAGGCGATTCAAAAGGGACAGGAAATGCTGTCACAGGAAGCCGACCAGCGGACGGCTCTGGAACAGGAGCAGTCCAGGCTGGCAGAACGCCGTTCACAGCTGAAGATCGGCATGATGGAACTGGAAAAGGACATGGACACGCTGGCGAAGGAAATGCAGCAGCAGAGCGACCAGCAGGATTCTATGGCGGAAAAACTGGTGCAGATCGACAAGGATATTGCCGTGCAGGAAGACCTGATCCGTCAGAAGCAGACGGAGATCACCGAGAATCAAGCCAGGCTGGAACAGATGCAGAACAGCCGCACCGACGGGCAGGCAGAGATCCGGCACTGGCAGCAGGTGCATGATGCACAGGAACAGCAGATTCGGGAACTGCAAAGCGGTTTGCAGGAAACCAACGCTGTGCGGGAGCGGTTTTCCGGCGAGATCAGCCGGCTGGAGGAACGGAAAATTTCCGTGCAGAACGATTATGACGGCGTGATCCGGCAGCTGCTGGAGCAGTACGAACTTTCCCTCTCCGAAGCACAGGCACAGGCACAGCCGCTGGAAGATTTACAGACGGCACAGCGGGAACTGCAAAGCCTGAAAGCACAGATTCGGGGGCTGGGCACGGTAAACGTGGCGGCGATCGAGGAATATGCAGAGGTTTCCAAGCGGTATCAGTTCCTGTCGGAGCAGATGCAGGACGCGGAAACTGCCAAGCGGGAACTGGAAGACCTCATCACCTCTCTGACAGAGGAGATGCAGCGAATCTTTTCGGAAAGCTTTTCTGTCATTGACCGGAACTTTCAGGAAATTTTTAAAGACCTGTTCGGCGGCGGAGAAGCACGGCTGGAACTGACTGATCCGGAACATGTACTGGAATCAGGCATTGAGATCAAGGTCGCACCGCCGGGAAAAGTCATCAAGAATCTGATCTCGCTTTCCGGCGGGGAGCAGTCCTTTGTGGCGATCGCCATTTACTTCGCCATTCTGCGGCTGCGGCCGTCGCCGTTCTGCATTCTGGACGAGATCGATGCGGCACTGGACGAGGGAAACGTCCGCCGCTATGCACAGTATCTGCAAAACTTTACAGATACCACCCAGTTCATTCTGGTGACGCACCGCCGGAGTGCCATGGAAGAAGCCAGCGTACTCTACGGTGTCACCATGCAGGAGGACGGTATTTCCCGTCTGCTGCGAATGGAACAGGAAGAACTCGAGAAAACGGAATAAGGCAATACCGCACAAAGTCCGCTTTGTACGGCGATGTCTATGCTTTCAAGGAAAGGATCGGTGTAAGATGGGCTTATTCGGAAAGAAAAATAAAAACAAGGAAAAAGGCGTACCGTTCTGGCGGCGGAACAAGCAGCAGGCAGAGGAAGAAACGGTACTGGAACCGGAGGAACAGACTGCGGAAACGGCTGATGCAGAAGCAGAAGAAGACATTGCCGCGGCTGCCCTCAATGACTTGGCGGCACAGGAGCAGGACGAGATCGAAAAGGCTCGCCTTGCCGCACAGGAAGTTGTGGAGGAATCTGAACAGCATCAGGCTGCAATTGCGTTGGCACGGCAGGCGGCTCTGGAAGCTGCCGGCATTTTGAAAAATGAAGAAAAGGCAGAACCGGAGGAAGAAACCGAACCGGCGGAAGAAGCCGAACCGGAGGAAGAAACTGAACCGGAGGAAGAAACTGAACCCGAAGCAGAAGAACCGGAAGAAGTAAAGCCTGTTGAAGAACCCGAACAGGAAGCAGAAACAGAATCAGAAACGGAACCGGCAGAAGCAGTTGAACCGGAATCAGAAGAAGCAACTGAACCAGAAACAGAACTGACAGAAGAATCCGAGCCGGAAGCAGAAATAGAACCCGAGGGCGAATCTCAGTCGGAAGAAGCAGAACCCGAAAAGAAAAAGGGCTTTTTTGCGAAGATTCGGGACGGTCTGCGAAAGACCAAGGACGCAATGGTTTCCCGTATGCAGCAGGTGCTGGGCGGCTTTACCAAGATCGACGACGACCTGTTTGATGAGTTGGAAGAAACCATGATCACCAGCGATCTGGGGCCGGAAACTTCTGTACAGATCTGTGAAACCCTGCGGAAACGCGTCAAGGAACGGGGTGTCAAGGATCCGCAGGAGATCATGGGCATGATTCAGGAGATCATCGGTGAGATGCTGGGTGAAGACCAGACACTGGAATATCCCACCCAGCCTACCATTGTCATGGTAATTGGTGTCAACGGTGCCGGAAAGACGACCACGATCGGCAAGCTTTGCCACCAGCTGAAAGGCGAGGGCAAAAAGGTGCTGGTGGCTGCGGCGGATACATTCCGTGCTGCGGCAATTGATCAGCTGGAAGTCTGGACACAGCGTGCCGGTGTGGACATCGTCAAGCATGCAGAGGGCTCTGACCCTGCATCGGTGGTGTATGATGCCATTGATGCCGCCAAGGCACGGGGCTGTGACGTGCTGATCTGCGACACCGCCGGACGGCTGCACAACAAGAAGAATCTGATGCAGGAGCTGGCGAAGATCAACCGCATCATCGAAACCAAGGCAGAGGGCTGCCATCGGGAAATCCTGCTGGTACTGGACGCTACCACCGGGCAGAACGCAGTCAATCAGGCACGGCTGTTTCAGGAAGTGGCAGACATTTCCGGCATTGTGCTGACCAAGCTGGACGGTACTGCCAAGGGCGGTATCATCGTATCCATTCGCAACGAACTGGGCATTCCGGTGAAGCTGATCGGCGTGGGCGAAAAGATCGACGATCTCCAGCCGTTCCACGCACAGGATTTTGTCCGTGCCCTGTTTGAACCTACGGAGGAATCACTATGAAGAAGATTGTCATTGCATCGAATAACGCCGGAAAGCTGCGGGAGATCCGTGCGATCCTTGCCCCCTTCGGGCTGGACGCAGTTTCCCAGAAAGAAGCCGGCTTTGATGCGGAAGTAGAAGAAACCGGCACTACCTTTGCAGAGAATGCGGCACTGAAAGCCCATGCGGTCCACGAAGCCCTGCACTGTGCCGTCATTGCAGATGACAGCGGACTGCTGGTAGACGCACTGGACGGAGCACCAGGGGTATACTCGCACCGGTTTGCCGGCGAAAATGCCACTGATGCCCAGCGTTGCGAAAAGCTGCTGGAACTGTTGAAAGACACTCCCGCAGAAAAACGCACTGCACGGTTTCAGTGCGTGCTGTGCTATGTGAATGCGGCAGGGGAGGAGCAGTTCTTCTCCGGCGTTTGCGAGGGTGTGATCGGAACCTCTCCCAGAGGAGAAAATGGCTTCGGCTATGATCCGGTTTTCTGCGTAGGCGAACAGACCATGGCAGAAATGACTGATGCAGAGAAGAACCAGATCAGCCACCGGGGCAAGGCATTGGAACAGCTGGAAGATTTTTTTAAAACTTTATAAATTCAAAGCTTATAAAAATGATTAAGGAGAAAAATTGATGTTGACAAGTAAACAACGGGCGACTCTGCGGGGCATCGCCAGCACATACGAAACCATTTTTCAGGTGGGAAAAGGCGGTATCAGCGATACACTGGTGCAGCAGGTCAGCGATGCTCTGCGGAAACGGGAACTCATCAAGATCCACGTACTGGACAACTGTCCGCTGAGTGCCCGTGAAGTCGCAGAGGAACTGTCGGAAAAGACGGAATCCGATGTGGTACAGGTCATCGGCAGCCGGCTGGTTCTGTTCAAGCGGAATCCGAAAGAACCGGTCATTAAATTCTGATGCAGCGAATCGGATTGTTTGGCGGCAGCTTTAACCCCATTCACAACGGGCACCTGCATCTGGCACAGACTGCCAGGGAAAGTCTGGGGCTGGATCAGGTGGTGCTGATCCCCGCCAATGTGTCGCCGTTCAAGCAGCAGAATCCGGACATGGCTTCCGGTGCAGACCGTCTGGCGATGTGCCGTCTGGCGGCGGAAACGCTGCCCTTTTGCACGGTAGACGGTTGCGAACTGGAACGTGCCGGTGTCAGCTATACCGTGGACACCGTGCGGCTGTTCCGGAACCGGTATCCCGAAGCAGAACTGGTGCTGCTGGTGGGCAGCGATATGTTCCTGTCATTTCCGAAGTGGCACTGCTGGCAGGAAATTCTGGAAATGGCAGCACTGGGCGTGGTGTCCCGCATGGACGGGGACATGGCGGAACTGGAGGCACAGAGAGCATTTTTATTGCAATATGGCAAAATTTTTTTGTGTCCCGCTGAGGTTTGCACGGTATCTTCTACAAAAATTCGCAGGAATCGAAAAAATCATGCAGATTTTTCTTGCTATTTACCGCAAAAAGTAGTACAATATATAATATCTCATAATTTATATGCATAAGGCAATACCGCACAAAGAGCGTCTGGCGACTTTGCACGCCATCTGCTTG
>OHAU01001709.1_pt1 | contig 23941 bp, 19 predicted proteins | sample 1577181 | NCBI WGS metagenome assembly OHAU01 (sample SAMEA3541472, study PRJEB24748) | human gut metagenome | biome: human gut; feature: human-associated habitat; material: faeces | place: China | collected 2012 | reverse complement strand
GCGCCGGGAGGGGACAGCCCGGCCCCTACAACGGCCGTTCGTCAGCCCCGCCATTTTTCTTCTATTTTTTCACAAATGTCCGCCGGTGTCAACCCGGCGGACATAAATTTTCAATTTTGTCACATGTTTTCCGGCCGCGCGGAAATACTATCGCCGAAAAGAGGCGATGTCATGCAAAGCTTTGTCTGCGGCACGCGGCTGTGCTTCGGCGCGGACGCCCCCGCGGCCCTCGCCGGGCTGCACGCCGAGCGCGTGCTGCTCGTCACGGACCCCTATTTTGCCGAAAACGGCACGGCCGCCCGCTATGCCGCGGCCTTTCCCGGCGCGCAGGTCGAGATTTTCTCCGACGTCGCGCCCGATCCCCCGCTCTCTCTGGTGGCGCAGGGCGTCGCGCGCCTGCAGGCCCTGCGGCCGGACACCGTTCTGGCCCTCGGCGGCGGCTCCGCCATCGACTGCGCCAAGGGCATCGCCGCGCTCGGCGGCCTGCCCGTCCGCCTTGTAGCCGTGCCGACGACGTCCGGCAGCGGCTCGGAGGTCACGTCGTTCGCCATCCTGACGCTGGACGGCGTCAAGCACCCCCTCGTGGACCCGGCGCTGCGGCCGGAGCTGGCCATTCTGGACCCCACCCTGCTCGAGGCTCTGCCCCCGCGCCTCATCGCGGAATCCGGCATGGACGCCGTCTCCCACTGCGTGGAGGCAGCAGCTGCACGCGAGGCCAGCCCCGTGACGGACGCGCTGGCCCACAGCGCCTGCCGGACGCTCCTGCGGCTGCTGCCGCGCTCGTTCGCGGGCGAGACGGCCGTGCGCGGAGACGTCCATCTGGCGGCCTCCATGGCGGCGCTGGCCTTTGACAACGCGGGCCTCGGCGCCTGTCACGCGCTGGCCCATGCCCTCGGCGGGCGCTTCCATGTGGCCCACGGCCGCCTGTGCGCCATGCTGCTGCCGCACGTCATCGCCCACCACGCGGCCGAAGACCCCCATCCCTATGCCGCCCTTGCCGCGGCCTGCGGCCTGCCCGGCGTGCGCGGCCTGACGGGGGCGATCGTCCGCCTGCGCGCCCGGCTCGGCCTGCCTGCAAGCCTGCCGGAGGCCGGGGTCCCGCGCGAGGCCGTATTGGAGGCTGAAACGGACGTGCTCGAGGCCGCGCTGGCCGACCCCTGCGCGGCGCAGGCCCCGGCTCCTCTGACCCATGACGCGCTGCAGGCCCTGCTGCGGCAGGTGCTGTGAGCGCGGAAACGCTGCTGTCCGTCGGCATCGACCTCGGCACGACGACGACGCAGCTCGTCTTTTCCCGCCTGACCGTCCGCAACGAGGGCTCGGCCTTCTCCGTGCCGAACTACACCGTTGCCGCGCGCGAGGTCCTGCGGCGCAGCGCCGTGCACTTCACCCCGCTGCGCTCGGAGCGTGAGCTGGACGCCGGGGCCATCGCCCGCATCGTGGACGCCGAATATGCCGCCGCGGGCATCGACCGCCGCGCCGTGCAGACCGGGGCCGTCATCATCACGGGCGAGACGGCCCGCCGCGAGAATGCCCGCGCCGTGCTTGAAGCGCTTTCCGGCTACGCCGGGGACTTTGTCGTGGCAACGGCCGGTCCCGCGCTGGAAAGCGCGCTGGCCGGGCGCGGAGCCGGTGCGGCGGATTATTCACAGGCACATGCCTGCACCGTCGTGAACCTGGACATCGGCGGCGGTACGACAAACATCGCCCGTTTCACGAACGGCGCGCTGACGGACACGGCCTGCCTGAATGTCGGCGGGCGGCTCGTCAAGCTGGAGCCGGACGGCCGCGTGACCTATGTCTCGCCCGTGCTGCGGCCGTTCGTCTCCTACGCCCCCGGCGACCGGCTGACGCCGCAGGACCTCGCGCCGGCCGTTTCCCTGCTCACGGAGATTCTGGAGGAGGCTCTCGGCTTCCGCCCCGTGCGGGATGAGGCGCGGCTGCGCTTTTTCGTCACGGACCGCCTGCCCGGCCCCGCGCCCGGCGCGGTCTACAGCTTTTCCGGCGGTGTGGCCGACCTGATGGACGACCGGCCGCGCGAGCCGTTTGCCTACGGAGATCTCGGCGTGCTGCTCGGCCGGGCCGTGGCAAAAAGCGCCGTCGGCCCGCGCATCCCCGCGCGCGAGACCATCCGCGCCACCGTCATCGGCGCGGGCTGCCACGCCACGGAGCTTTCCGGCAGCACGGTCTATTTTGACCGCATCGCCTTTCCGCTGAAAAATCTGCCCGTCGCCGCCCTGATGCCGGAGGAGGAGCACCTCCCGCCCGCGGAGCTGGCAGAAACCGTCCGGGCGCGGCTGGCCGTGTTTGCGGACGGCCCGGCTGTTCTGGCCCTGCAGGGGCGGCGCGACCTGCACTTTGCAGCGCTGAGCGCCCTTGCCGACGGGCTGGCCGGCGGCCTGCGCGGCAGGGACGGGCCGGTGCTCGTGGCCGTGGCGGCCGATGTTGGAAAGGCCCTCGGACAGGCGCTGGCCGTGCGTATGCCGGGCGTGCCGCTGCTGTGCCTCGACGGCGTGCAGCTCCCGCCGGGCAGCTACCTCGATGTCGCCGCCCCCATCGCAAACGGACAGGTCCTCCCGGTCGTCATCAAAACGCTGGTTTTTTGAGGATATGGAATCGCAGGGGAGGGGACAGCCCGGCCCGGCGACGCACTGCTGCGATTAACAGGCTGTCATTAAAATGGCAAAAGCCAAAGGTTTGTCATTGCACTGTAGCGGCGGTCAGTGACCGCCTTGTACAGAGCCATTCAACGGCAGGAGGGCACTGGTGCACCGCCGCACTACCTGATGTGTCATTGCGAGGAGCGAAGCGACGTGGCAATCTCGCAGTACACAGTTGGATAACAGGAAGGCCCCGGCGAAAACGTAACTGCCTTCCCGAGATTGCACCCCAAGGGCACTTCCTCGCGCTTCGCGCTCAGGGCGCCACGTCGGCCGTTGGCCTCCTCGCAATGACAAATCAGGGAGCCTCACGCCATTTCATTTGTGCCACAACCATTCCCCGCCGCCCCTACAATATCACGCGCAAATTATATATTTCCGATCGAATCTGAACGAATTTGAAAGAAGGGTACCATTTGAAGCTTAAGACGCTGCTGTTCGGCAAGACCTATGCCTTCCGCGATGTGAAGGACGTGCTTGCCAAGGCAAACGAGCCGAAATCCGGCGACCGGCTCGCCGGGCTGGCCGCCGAGAGCGCGCAGGAGCGCGTCGCCGCCAAGGCCGTGCTGGCGGAGCTGCTGCTGCGCGACCTGCGCGAGAACCCCGCCGTGCCCTATGAGCAGGACGAGGTCACGCGCATCATTCAGGACGACCTGAACGAGCGCATCTATGCGGAGATGCAGAACTGGACCGTCTCGGACCTGCGCGAGTGGATTTTGAGCGAGACCACGACGACGGCTGATCTCCGCCGCGCCTCGCGCGGCCTCACGAGCGAGATGATCGCCGCCGTCTGCAAGCTCATGAGCGATCTTGATCTCATCTATGCCGCGCGCAAGATTCCGGTCACGGCCCACTGCAACACGACCATCGGCCTGCCGGGCACGCTGTCGTGCCGCCTGCAGCCGAACCACCCGACGGACGATGTCGACGGCATCCTCGCCTCCCTGCTCGAGGGCCTGAGCTTCGGCGCGGGCGACGCCGTCATCGGCCTGAACCCCTCGGGCGACACGGCCGAGAGCGTCCGCCGCGTGCTGACGCGCTTTGACGAGGTGCGCCGCCGCCACGGCATCCCCACGCAGATCTGCGTGCTGGCCCATGTGACGACGCAGATGCGTGCCATCGAGTCCGGCGCGCCCGCCGACCTCATTTTCCAGTCCATCGCAGGCTCGCAGAAGGGCAACACCGCCTTCGGCTTCGACGCGGCCACCATCGAGCAGGCGCGGCAGCTGGCGCTGACGCAGGGCACGGCCGAGGGGCCGAACGTGCTGTATTTCGAGACGGGGCAGGGCTCCGAGCTTTCCTCCGAGGCCCATTTCGGCACGGATCAGGTGACGATGGAGGCCCGCTGCTACGGCTTCGCGCGGCATTTTTCGCCCTTTCTTGTCAACACCGTCGTCGGCTTCATCGGCCCGGAGTACCTCTATGACGCGCGGCAGGTCCTGCGCGCCGGGCTGGAGGACCACTTCATGGGCAAGCTCTCCGGCATTCCCATGGGCTGCGATGCCTGCTACACGAACCACATGAAGGCCGACCAGAACGACATCGAAAAGCTCGCCGTCCTGCTGACGGCTGCGGGCTGCAACTACTTCATGGGCATCCCCCACGGCGACGACGTCATGCTGAACTACCAGACGACCGGCTTCCGCGAAACGGCCGCCCTGCGCGAGCTGTTCGGCCTGACGGCCATCGCGCCGTTCCAGCGCTGGCTCGAGCGCATGGGCTTCGTAGAGGACGGCAAACTCACCGCGCGGGCCGGAGACGGCTCGGCGCTGCTGTAAAGGAGGCGCGGCATGGATCGCGAAGAACTCAAGGCCATCGTGGCGCAGATGCTGCGCGAGCTTGCTCCCGCGCAAACGCCCCCGTCCCCGCCGCCCGTCAAGGGCGCGGAGACCGAGACCCCGCCGGACGACGGCGTGCTGCCCGACCTCACGACGGTCGACCTGCGGGCGCAGTATCTCGTCCCGAACGCGGCCCACGGCGCGGAATTCCGCGCCCTCAAGGCAAAGACCCCCGCCCGCCTTGGCCTCGGCCGCTGCGGCGCGCGCTACCCCACGGCCTCGCTGCTGCGCTTCCGCGCCGACCACGCCGCCGCGCAGGACAGCGTCTTCTCCCTCGTGCCGGAGCGCTTCTGGGAGGAAAATCACTACCCCTTTGTGCAGACCATGTGCAAAAGCAAGGACGAATATCTGACCCGCCCGGACCTCGGCCGCCGCTTTGACGAAAAAAATCAGGCCGTCCTGCGCGACCTGCTCGCGGGGCAGCGCGTCGTGCTGGCCGTCGGCGACGGCCTGTCGTCCGCGGCCGTGCAGGCCAACGCCCCGGACTGCTGCGCCGCCATCCCGCATGGCCGGACTCTATCAGACCGCCTCGAGCTTGGCCCCGTCCCGTTCATCCAGTTCTGCCGCGTCGGCGCGGGCGACCACATCGGCGACCTGACGGACTGCGAGGTCATCTGCCTGCTCGTCGGCGAGCGGCCCGGCCTTGTGACGAACGAGTCCATGTCTGCCTACCTGACCTACCGGCCGCACACGGGCATCGCGGAGTCCTGCCGCACCGTCGTGTCGAACATCCACCGGCAGGGCGTGTCCGCCGTGGAGGCCGGGGCGCACATCGCCTCGCTCATCGGCCGCATTCTGGCGCAAAAGGCCTCCGGCATCGGCCTGCGGGAGGACGGCGCATGACCGGCGCACCCGTCCCCGTGCGGGTCCTGTGCGCCCGCACGATCGCAAATGTCAGCCCCGGCCTTTCCCGCGCACTTTCGCTCGATCCCGGTCAGAATTCGATCGCGCTGCTGGCGACGGACTGCGACGACGTCACCTACCTCGCGCTGGACGAGGCGACGAAGGCCGCAAACGTCTCCGTCGTCTACGGCCGCAGCCTCTATGCCGGGGCAGGGAACGCGCCCACGCCCCTGACGGGCGAGGTCATCGGCCTGCTCGCCGGGCCGACGCCCGCCGACGTCCGCAGCGGCCTTGCCGCCGCGCTGGCCTTCCTGCAGGACGGGCCGCGCTTCCGCGAGGCGGAAAACGGAGTCGTCTATCTTGCCCACTGCGCCGCGCGCACGGGGACGTACCTGTCCCGTGCGGCCCACATCCCCGCGGGGCAGCCGCTGGCCTATCTCATCGCGCCCCCCGTCCCGGCCCTGCTGGGGCTGGACGCCGCGCTGAAGGCCGCAGGCGTCGAGCTTGCGGAATTTTATGCCCCGCCCACCGAAACGAACTTTGCCGGAGCCCTGCTCACTGGCACTCGCTCGGCCTGCCTTGCCGCCTGCACCGCCTTTGCCGGGGCGGTCTGCGAGACGGCGGCCCGGCCGCAGGAAGCAGAAGGAACAAGGAGGAACGACCATGGAATTTGACCGCGATCTGCGCGCCCGGCAGGAGGTCCGCCTGCTGGCGCAGCAGGCGCAGCAGGCCTTCGAGGGCCTGCAGAAACTGGACCAGAGCGGCCTCGACCGCATCACGGAGGCGCTGTCCCGCGCGGGCGCCCTGCACGCGGCGGAGCTGGCGCGGGAGGCCTGCGCCGAAACAGGCTTCGGCAATGAGCGCGACAAGACGGAGAAGAACCGCTTCGCCGCCGTCCGCGTGTTCGAGGCCATCCGGGGCCTTCGCACCGTCGGCATCCTGCGGAAGGACGACGAGCGCCGCGTCTGGGACGTCGGCGTGCCCGTCGGCGTCATCGCGGGCATCGTGCCCTCGACGAACCCGACGTCCACCGTGATCTACAAATCCCTCATCGCCCTGAAGGCGGGCAGTCCCATCGTCTTCTCGCCCCATCCGCACGCCGTGCGCTGCACGCTCCACGCCGCCCGCCTCATGGCGGAGGCCGCCGAGGCCGCCGGGTGCCCGAAGGGCGCGATCTCCTGCCTGACGATGCCGTCCCTGGACGCCGTGCAGGAGCTGCTGCACGCCCCGCAGGTGCGCCTCATCCTGGCCACAGGCGGCGGGGCCATGGTCCGTGCGGCCTATTCGTCCGGCAAGCCCGCCATCGGCGTCGGCGCAGGCAACGGCCCGGCCTATATCCACCGCTCGGCCGATATCCCCCGCGCCGTGCGGGACATCCTCCGCTCGAAGACGTTCGACAACGGCACGGTCTGCGCCTCGGAGCAGAGCGTCATCGTTGAGCGCTGCTGCGAGGCCCGCGTCCGCGAGGAATTCCGGAAGCAGGGCTGCTATTTCCTGAACACGGAGGAGGCCGGGCGCGTGGCGCGGCTGCTGCTCCGCCCGGACGGGACGATCAATCCGAAGGTCGTCGGCAGGACGGCCTGTGCCGTGGCGCGCATGGCGGGCGTGACCGTGCCGGAGTCCACGCCCGTGCTGCTGGCAAACGAGACGGAGGCCGGGCCGGCGCGGCCCTATTCCCGCGAGAAGCTCTGCCCCATTCTGGCATTTTTCGTTGAGGAGGACGAGGACACCATCCTCCGCCGCATCTGCGAGGTGCTGGCGGGCGAGGGTGCGGGCCACACGTTCGTCCTGCACGCAAAGGACGAGGCCGTCGTCCGCCGCTTCGCGCTGACCGTGCCCGTTTCGCGCTTTCTCGTCAATGTGCCCGCGTCGCTCGGCGGCATCGGCGCGGAGACGGCCCTGTTCCCTGCGCTCACGCTCGGCTGCGGCGCGGTGGGCGGCAGCTCGTCATCCAATAACATCGGCCCGCTCGACCTCATCAACCTCCGCCGCGTGGCGTGGGGGAGCGAAAAGCCCGAGCCGCAGCCCGAAGCGCCCGCGCAGCCTGAGCCGGACAGCGCGCTCATCGCGCGCCTGACCGAGGAAATCCTGAAAAAACTACGATAAACGGAGGAACCAGCAATGAATGTCAACACGAATGCCCTTGGAATGGTCGAAACGCGCGGCCTTGTCGCCGCCATCGAAGCCGCGGACGCCATGGTGAAGGCCGCGAACGTCCAGCTCGTCGGCAAGGAGCAGGTCGGCGGCGGTCTCGTCACCGTCATGGTGCGCGGCGACGTCGGCGCGGTCAAGGCCGCCACGGACGCGGGCGCAGCGGCCGCCGAGAAGATCGGCGAGCTCATCTCCGTCCACGTCATCCCGCGCCCGCACACCGAGGTCGACGGCATCCTGCCCCACGGCCGCGACGCGGCCCCGGCCTGATGCTCTATACCGAGGAGGCCGTCCGCGCGGGGCTGCGCGTGCGGGACGGGCGGCGCGTGTTCTATCTGCCGGAGGGCAGCCGCCTGACCCCGGCGGCGCGCGACTGGCTCCGGCAGGAGGGCGTGACGGTCGTGCCGCATGCCGAAACGCCCCCCGCCGCCTACCGCACGCCGGACGGCGCAGCATTTGCCGAAAAGCCGGAGCACATGACCCACCTGCGCGGCAATATTCTTGTTCCGAAGACGCACCCGCGCATCGCCTTCCGCGGCGGCATCGACACGCTGGAGGCTGAGCTGCTGCTGTGCGCGCAGGCGGCGGACGGCCCGCTGCGCCAGACGCTCTGCGCCATGCTGGACTTCGTCCGCAGCCTCATCCGCGCCGACGTGCTGGACGAGCCGGTGCAGGCCGTCCGCTTTCTCGGGCTGGACGGCGACGGTCTGCGTGAGCACAGCCACCACCCGGAGCGCGAGGAGGGCCAGCCGCACTTTCTCCCCGCGCCGGAGGACCCGCCCATCCTGCTGCGGCTCAACCGCCTGCGCACCGCCGTGCGGCAGACGGAGCTGCTTGCCTGCCATGCCTTTTCCCGGCCGGACGGCACCCTCGCCCGCCCGGATCTCGTCAAGGCCCTCAACCGTCTGTCCAGCCTGTGCTGGATCCTCATGATCCGGGTCAAGCGGGGTGGGCAAGTGTAGAATGGATCATTGAGCGTGGAATGCATAAGGCCTCCAGATTTGTCATTGCGAGGGCGCTTTGCGCCCGTGGCAATCTCGGGAAGGCACTGCCGATTTGTACCGACCGCCGGGCAAACGCACGCGCCTTGTAGGGGCCGGGCTGTCCCCTCCCGGCGCCGCACGAACGACTCGTGCCAGTTGCCGTTACAATGGTGAACGCCCCCGATTTGTCATTGCGAGGCCCCAACGGGGCCGTGGCAATCTCGGGAAGGCAGTTACGTTTTCGCCGGGGCCTCTATGTTATCCGGCCGTGTACTGCGAGATTGCCACGTCGCTTCGCTCCTCGCAATGACAATTCGGGAGCCATTTCCATTTTAACGCCGCCCTGTTCGGGTCGGCAGCAGTGCACCGGGCCGGGCTGTCCCCTCCCCTACAACGCACGGCCGCTAATCCTACATAACCCGAAAGGAGCGATCCCATGGACGATCTGGTACAGGCCGTGGTGGACGAGGTCCTGCGGCGGCAGGGGCAGCGCCCGGCGCTGCTGGTGGGCCGCGCGCCGCAGGCGGCCGCCGGGTGGCGCTTTGTCACGGACGGGCCGTATGAGGCCGTCATCCTCGGCTCGCTGACGGCCGCGGAGCTGCTGCGCTTCCCGGACGAGGCCAGCGCGCAGGCCCTGCTCGAGGGCAAGCCCGTCTACTACTGCCCCGAGGGACTGGACTACCGCCGCCACGCCAAGACGGCAAGCCGCGCCCTGTGGTCGGCCCTGCTTGCGGCCGAGCGGCGGCTGCGCGCCCTCGGCGTGCAGGAGCTGGCGCAGAAAAGCGCCCTCGTCACGGCAGCGGAGGCCCGCCGCCTGCTGCACAGCGGCCTGCCCGTGACCGGAAGGCTGACGCCGCTGGCGCGCGACGTGCTGGAGGGCCGCGCATGAGGGCCGGGCTGGTGCTCGGCGCGGTGTGGGCCACGAAAAAAAGCCCCGCTCTCACGGGGCAGAGCCTGCTGCGCGTGCGCTGCGGCGAGACGGAATACCTCGCGGCGGACCTTGTCGGCGCGGGGCCGGGCGACCGGGTCATCCTCGCCTTCGGCGCGGCGGCGCGCGCGGGACGGCCGGACGTGCCCGTAGACGCGGCCATCGTGGCCATTTTGGACGAAACGGAGGCAACTCATGGATAACATCATTCTCTGGATCATGGCCATCGCCATGGTCCTCGGCGCGCTCGACCGCATGTTCGGCAGCCGCCTCGGGCTTGGGAAGCAGTTTGAGGAGGGCATCCTCGCCATCGGCGCGCTGAGCCTTTCCATGCTCGGCATCCTTACGCTCGCGCCCGTGCTGGCGCGGCTGCTGCGGCCGGTGCTCGTGCCGGTCTACGGCTTCCTCGGTGCGGACCCGGCCATGTTCGCAGGCTCGATCCTGGCAAACGACATGGGCGGCGCGCCCCTTGCCATGGAGCTGGCGGGCACGCGCGCGGCCGGGCAGCTCGGCGGCCTCATCGTCGGCTCCATGCTCGGCGCGACCGTCGTCTTCAGCATCCCCGTCGCCCTCGGCATCCTGCAGCCGGAGGACCGGCCCGCGCTGGCGCGCGGCGTGCTGGCGGGCCTGCTGGCCATTGCGCCGGGCGCGTTCGCCGGTGGACTGGCCGCGGGCTTCCCGCTCGGCATGCTCGTGCGGAACCTCGTGCCCATCGTGCTGTTCGCCGTGCTCATCGCGCTGGGGCTGTGGCGCTGGGAGCGCGCGATGATCCGCGGCTTTCTGTGGTTCGGCCGGGGCGTGCTGGCCGTCATCACGGTCGGACTGGCCGCCGCCGTCTTCACGGAGCTGACGGGCGTGACGGTCATCCCCGGCATGGCCCCGCTGGAGGGCGGCGTGCAGACCGTCGCGGGCATCGGCTTCGTGCTGGCGGGCGCGTTCCCGCTCGTCTTTCTGCTGACGAAGCTCCTGCGCCGCCCGCTCGCGGCCCTCGGACGCCTGCTCGGCATGAACGGCACGGCCGCCGCCGGGCTCGTGGCGAGCCTTGCAAACTCCATCCCCATGTTCGGCATGGTAAAGGACATGGACGAGCGCGGCAAGATCGTGAACATCGCCTTCGCCGTCCCGGCGGCCTTCGTCTTCGGCGACCACCTCGGCTTCACGGCAGGCTACGACGCGGCCATGCTCGGCCCCGTCATCGCGGCCAAGCTCACGGGCGGCGTCCTCGCCGTCCTCGCCGCGCTGCTGTTCACGCGGAAAAAGCCCGCGCAAAGCATGTAACACGCAGGGACAGCCCGGCCCGGCGACGCACCTGAGGCTGGTACGGGGCAGCGTTAAAATGGCGATTGCCCCCGATTTGTCATTGCGAGGGCGCTTTGCGCCCGTGGCAATCTCGCAGTACCCGACCAGATCACAGGAAAGCCATCGGCGAAAACGCAACTGCCTTCCCGAGATTGCCACGGCCCCTTTGGGGCCTCGCAATGACAAATCCGGGAACCTTGCGCCACGGAATCACTACTGCAATACCTGCAACTGCCAATGGCGCTCAATGAGCGCCCTGCAGGGTGGCAATACTTACGGCACAAATTCATTGGCGCAATGCCATCAAGTTTGTCATTGCGAGGAGGCCGCAGGCCGACGTGGCAATCTCGCAGTACCCGACCAGATCACAGGAAAGCCATCGGCGAAAACGCAACTGCCTTCCCGAGATTGCACCCCAAGGGCACTTCCTCGCGCTTCGCGCTCAGGGCGCCACGGCCCCTTCGGGGCCTCGCAATGACAAGGCCGGAGGCTTTCCGCATTCTTCATTTTTCAGTCTTCAGGATTCATTCATTTCCGTGCCGCTCCCCTGCAACACACGACTGACAGCCTTGCAAAACTTTCCACTTTCCATTTTCGATTTTCCACGCTCTCCCATTCTCTTCTTTTCGGTATTTTTATATAAATATTTCCGGATTGAATCTGCGAAAATCCGCAAAAAAATCAACAAAGTGAGAAAATACCCATAGATTTTTCCGGCCCGGTGTGGTATATTGAAGTACGCAGTCAGACTATCAAAAAAACCTGCTTAGCCGAACGTTTCGGAGGGAAGAAAAGTGTAAAGGGAAACCGTCAGGGTGTCCTTTCGCGCTTGATTACCCGCCGCAGCGGCAGAATTGCAAAAGCATGCTGCAAAAATTGAGTTTGCGATCCTGAAAGCAGCGAAAAGTCCGAAGGGATTTTTTGACAGGCCGGCGCAGAACAGAATCTTTGCGGCGGGTCTTTTTGTGCCCGCCCGATTCCGGAACTTCATGAACTGAGGTGGTACACCCTTGAAACGAGCCTTTTTCGGCGGCGTCCATCCGAAGGGCTATAAGGAGCTTTCGCGCGAGGCAGCCATCGTCCCGCTGCACCCGAGCGTCGTCTCCGTCGCGATGTCCCAGCACATCGGCGCGCCCTGCCAGCCGCTCGTCAAAGTCGGAGACCGTGTGACCGTCGGCCAGAAGATCGGCGACGGCCAGGGCCTCTGCGTCCCCGTCCACGCCTCCGTGTCCGGCACGGTCACAGCCATCGAGGCCCGGCCCCATCCGGGCGGGAACCTGCAGACGGCCATCGTCATCGAGTCCGACGGCCGCGACACGCTCTGCCCCACGGTCAAGCCGCGGGACCCCGAGGCCGTCGCCGCCATGAGCGCCGAGGACCTCATCGCCGTCATCCGCGAGGCCGGCATCACCGGCATGGGCGGCGCGGGCTTTCCCACGTCCGTCAAGCTCTCCTCCGGCCTCGGCAAGGTCGACACCGTCATCGTCAACGGCGCGGAGTGCGAGCCCTACATCACGTCCGACGACCGCCTGATGCGCGAAACGCCCGAGCGCGTCGTCGGCGGCCTGCGCGTCGTCCTGCAGATCCTGCAGCCGAAGCGCGCCGCCATCGGCATCGAGCAGAACAAGCCCGAGGCCATCGCCGCCATTTCCGCCGTGCTGGGGAGCGGCATCGACCTGCTGCCGCTGCACGTCCGCTATCCGCAGGGTGCAGAAAAGCAGCTCATCCAGACCGTCACGGGCCGCTGCGTGCCTCCCGGCGGCCTGCCCGCCCACGTCGGCTGCGCCGTGTTCAATGCCGCGACCTGCGCCGCCATCTATGACGCCGTCTACCTCGGCCTGCCGCTCGTGCGCCGCGCCGTGACCGTCACGGGCAGCGCCATCGCAAAGCCCGGCAACTTCCTGGCTCCCATCGGCACGGCCTATTCCGACCTCGTCGAGGCGGCGGGCGGCTTCGCCCTGCCCCCCTACAAGGTCCTGTGCGGCGGCCCGATGATGGGCATCGCGCAGTACACCCTGCGCACCGCTACGATCAAGGGCAACAACGCCCTGACGTGCTACAGCGACAAGGACCGCCACGAGACGCCCAACCCCCACTGCATCCGCTGCGGCAAGTGCGTCGAGGCCTGCCCCATGCACCTCATGCCGCTGTTCCTGCACCGCGCCGTGAACCGCGGCGATCTGGAGCGGCTGGACGAGCTGCACGTCATGGACTGCATCGAGTGCGGCTCGTGCGCCTACGGCTGCCCGGCGGGCATCCCGCTCGTGCAGAGCTTCCGCACCGGCAAAAAGCTCGTGCGCGACGCCGCCGCCCGTGAAAAAGCAAAGAAGGAGGCCGCCGCGAAATGAACGAAGAAGCCCTGAAGCTGACGCTCTCCTCCTCGCCGCATGCGCACAGCCCGAATTCCACCCGCCGCATCATGCTCGATGTGTGCATCGCCCTGCTGCCCGCCCTCATCGGCGCGATCGTGTTCTTCGGCGCGCGCGCCCTGACGCTCACGGCCCTGTCCGTCGCGGGCTGCGTGTTCTTCGAGTGGGCCTACCGCCGCATCATGAAGAAGGACAATACCACGGGCGACCTCTCCGCCGTGGTCACGGGCATCCTCGTCGCCTTTGTCTGCCCGGTCACGCTGCCGTTCTGGACGATCCTGATCGGCGACTTCTTCGCCATCGTCGTCGTGAAGCAGCTGTTCGGCGGCATCGGCGCGAACATCGTCAACCCTGCCCTTGCGGCCCGCGCCTTCCTGTTCAGCTGGCCGCTGTTCATGAACACCTGGGTGCGCTCCGGCGTGCATGTCCCCGCGTTCTCGAACCCCACGACGGCCTCGCTCGACGGCCTGACCGCCGCGACCCCGATGGCAGGCCTCCATGTGGGCGCGCTCCCGGAGGCCAGCGTGCTCGACCTCTTCCTCGGCCGCACCGGCGGCTCGCTCGGCGAGGTCTCGGCCATGCTGCTGCTTCTTGGCGGCATCTACCTGCTCGTCCGCCGCGTCATCTCGGCCCGCATCCCGCTTGCCTACCTCGGCACGGTCGCGGTGCTGGCCTTCCTGTTCCCGCGCGGCGGCGCGGCCCGGCTGGACTGGATGCTCGTGCAGCTGCTGTCCGGCGGCCTGATGCTCGGCGCGTGGTTCATGGCCACGGACTACACGACCTCGCCCGTCACGCACGGCGGCCAGCTCGTCTACGGCGTCGGCTGCGGCGTGCTGACGTTCCTGTTCCGTTACTTCGGCTCCTATGTTGAGGGCGTGTCCTACGCCATCCTCATCATGAACTGCTGCGTCGGCTTCTTTGACCGCATCGGCGTGCCGAAGCGCTTCGGCGCAGTCAGGCAGAAAAAGCAGAAGAAGGGCGGTGCCGAAGCATGACAAAACCGCAAAGCACGGCCGCCTATGTCCTGCGGCTGACGCTGACGCTCTTTCTCATCACCGTCATCGTCGCGGGCCTGCTGGCCTTTGTCAACTACCTGACGGCCGACACCATCGCCGAGCACACGGCCGAGGCCGCCCGCTCCGCCATGACGCAGGTCCTCGCCGCGGACGACTATACGGATCTTCCCGTGTCGGACGCGCAGGCCGCCACCGGCGTGACGGCCGCGTGGAGCGCCGGGGACGCCGGGACCGTCGTCCGCCTGACGACGAACGGCTTCGGCGGCGCGATCGACCTCATGGTCGGCGTCGACAACGAAAACAAGGTCACGGGCGTGGCCATCATCTCCCATTCCGAGACGGCCTCGCTCGGCGCGAACTGCACGCGCGAGGACTTCCGCGCCCAGTTTGCCGGCAAGACCGGCGAGCTGGCCGTCAGCAAGGACGGCGGCGACATCGACGCCCTGACGGGCGCGACCGTCACGTCCCGCGCCGTCACCCGCGCCGTGAACGCAGCGCTGGCCTATGCCGGGGAGGTGCAGAAATGAATTTTAAAAAACAGCTCCGCGAGGGGCTCCTGACCAATAACCCCGTCGTGGGCCAGCTGCTGGGCATGTGCTCGACCATGGCCATCACGACGACCCTGTTCAACGGCCTCGGCATGGGCCTGTCCGTCACGCTGATCCTCATCTGCTCGAACGTCGTCATTTCCATGCTGCGCAAGGTCATTCCGGATAAGATCCGCATTGCGGCCTACATCGTCGTCATCGCGGGCTTCGTCACCATCATCGACCTTCTGCTGCAGGCCTATCTCCCGGCCCTGTCCGAGAGCCTCGGCGTGTTCATCCCGCTCATCGTCGTCAACTGCATCATCCTCGGCCGCGCCGAGGCCTTCGCCTCGAAGAACGGCGTGCTGGCCTCCGCCGTCGACGGCCTGACGCAGGGCATCGGCTACACCGTGGCCCTTGTGTGCATGTGCATCATCCGCGAGCTGCTCGGCAGCGGCACGTTCGGCAAGGGCGTGATCTCCGCCGACGGCGTGCGCATCCTGCCGTCGCAGTACCCGGCCATGCTGATGATCCTGCCGGTCGGCGGCTTCCTGACGCTGGCCTGCCTCATCGCCTTCACGCAGTGGTTCAACCGCCATCTGGCCGAGAAGGCCGCCAAGAAGGAGGCGGAAGCAAAATGAGCGTATTCATCTCCCTGTTCACCATCGCGCTGAACGCCATTCTCGCCGAAAACTTCATCCTTGTGAAGTTCATGGGCATCTGCCCGTTTATGGGCGTGTCGAAAAAGCAGGACACCGCCCTCGGCATGGGCATCGCCGTCACGTTCGTCATGGGCATCGCCTCGGCGGCCACCTGGGCCGTCAACGAGTTCCTGCTCGTGCCGCTGAACCTCGTGTACATGCAGACCGTCGTGTTCATCCTCGTCATCGCCGCCCTTGTGCAGCTCGTCGAGATGTTCCTGCAGAAGGCCGTCCCCGCGCTGTATCAGGCGCTGGGCATCTACCTGCCCCTGATCACGACGAACTGCGCCGTCCTCGGCGTGGCCCTGCTGAACATTCAGGACGGCTACAACTTCGTCGAGTCTCTGGTCTACGGCATCACGGGCGGCATCGGCTTCACCGTGGCCATCCTGCTGTTCTCCTCCGTGCGCGAGCGCCTGGAGGACTGCGACTGCCCGAAGGCCTTCCGCGGCTTCCCGATCGCGCTGCTGGCCGCCGGTCTGCTGGCCCTGTCGTTCATGGGCTTCTCCGGCTTCAAGGTATTCGGGTAAGGAGGGCGAGTCATGAAAGAAATTCTCTATGCCGTGCTGGTGCTCGGCATCATGGGCGCCGTGTTCGGCGCGGTGCTCGCCATTGCCTCGAAGGTCTTCGCCGTGAAGACGGACGAGCGCCTGCCGAAGCTCATCGAGGCCCTGCCCGGCGCGAACTGCGGCGGCTGCGGCTTCGCAGGCTGCCAGGCCTATGCGCAGGCCGTGCTCGAGGGCCGCGCGGAGATCGGCCTGTGCGTCGCGGGCGGTCAGGCCTCTGCCGATCAGATGGCCGCCGTCATGGGCGTCACGGCCGCAAAGACCGAGCGCGTCGTCGCCATGGTCCGCTGCCGCGGTCACCACACCGCCAAGGCCCGCTACGACGGCATCCACGACTGCCGCTCGGCCATGTTCGTCGGCGGCAACGGCCCCTCGGCCTGCCCGAGCGGCTGCCTCGGCTTCGGCTCGTGCGTCTCGGCCTGCCGCTTTGACGCCATCCACGTCGTGGACGGCGTGGCGAAGGTCGATCCCGAGAAGTGCACCGGCTGCCTGCAGTGCGCCGCCGTGTGCCCGCGCAAGGTCATCGTCCCCGTATCCTACGACGCCGATATCGTCATCGCCTGCTCGAACCACGAGCGCGGCGCCTATACCCGCCGCGAGTGCGACATGGGCTGCGTCGGCTGCCACCTGTGCGAGAAGCAGTGCGAGTTCGACGCCATCCACGTCGTCAACAACCTCGCCGTCATCGACTATTCCAAGTGCGTCTCCTGCGGCCGCTGCGCGGCCGTGTGCCCGCGGAAGCTCATCTCCGATTCGAACCTCCGGCAGGATATGGACGCCGTCCCCGCCATGCCGCGATAAAGGCGCAGCCGCCGGGGAAGGAACCGCATAGCTTGGCTCTCCCTTTGGGAGAGCTGGCGGCGCAGCCGCCTGAGAGGGAAACTCCATTCTCCCTTTCATTGCGATTGCCATTCAGAAGTGCCTGCATGAGATTGCCACGTCGGGCTTGCGCCCTCCTCGCAATGACAAATCGGAGGTGCATGCCATTTTAGCGATGGCCTGAACCTGTCGGCAGTGCCTGCAAAGCCCTCTCAGTCACCTTCGGTGACAGCTCTCCCAGAGGGAGAGCCAAGGGCGCTTCGCTCCTCGGAATGACACAAGAGGGAAGCACTCTCAAGTTTGTCATTGCGAGGCTCCGCAGGAGCCGTGGCAATCTCGCAGCAACCGGCCGGAACATGGGAAAGCCTTCGGCGAAATCGAGAGTGCCTGCATGAGATTGCCACGTCGGGCTTGCGCCCTCCTCGCAATGACAAATCGGAGGTGCATGCCATTTTAGCGATGGCCTGAACCTGTCGGCAGTGCCTGCAAAGCCCTCTCAGTCACCTTCGGTGACAGCTCTCCCAGAGGGAGAGCCAAGGGCGATGCCGGGGAGGGAGAGTCACGGCATCTCTCCGCAATAGGAAAAACGCCCGTCCGCAGCTTTTGGGCTGCGGACGGGCGATCTATATTCCTGTATTATTTCAGGGGCTCAAAATCCTCCGCGCCGTGCTTGCACAGCGGGCAGATATAGTCCTCCGGGAGCGTCTCGCCCTCATAGACATAGCCGCAGATCTTGCAGACGAAGCCGGTCTTCTTCTCGGCGGCGGGCTGGGGCTTCGGCTTGATGTGCTCGAAATAGTAGGCATACGTCGCGGACGGGACATCCGACAGCACGCGGGCCTCCGTGACCTCGGCGAGGAAGAGCGTGTGCGTGCCGCAGTCGAGCGTCTGGATGACCTTGCCGGAGAGGACGGCGTTCGTACCGGCCGGCTCATAGCGCAGGCCGTTGGCCGTGCGGACCGCCTCCGCGCCGTCGAACTTGTCGGCCGTGTCGCGGCCGCTGCGGAAGCCGTACTGCTGGAACTGCGCAAACGCCGCATCCTGCGAGAGGACGGACAGGTTGAACACGCCGGTCTTCAGGATCATGTCATGCGTCAGGTTCTGCTTGTTGACCGTGATGGAGATGCGCTTCGGCGTGTCCGTGACCTGCGCGGCCGTGTTGATGATGCAGGCGTTGTCGAGCTCCCCCTCGCGGGCGCTCAGAACGAACAGGCCATAGGACAGGGCGAACATCGCCTGATTGTCCACCGCGCCGGGAATGCTCTCGTGCACCTGCGGCTGCGGCAGCGTGGCGCACAGGGCGTCCGCCAGCGCATCGAGCTGCGCGCTCTGGCTCTCGGCCATGGCGGAGCGGATGGTCAGCTGCTGGTCGAGGATGGTGACGTTCTTCAGCTTGCCGAGCAGGTCGCGCATGTGCTTGCCGGACGTCGGGGCCCACGAGCCGTTTTCGATGAGGGCGACGGTACGGTTCTGCAGGTTGTGCGCAACGATGTCGTGCAGCAGATTCTCCATCGTGACGAAGATGCCCGCATTGTACGTCGGCGCGGCAAAGACGAGGTGGCTCCAGCGGAAGGCGGCGGCGATGATGTCGGACGCCGGGGTGACGGAGACGTCGAACATGACGGTCTTCACGCCGCGCTCGCGCAGGCGGACGGACAGCAGCTCGGCCGCGTTCTCCGTGCCGCCGTAGACGGAGGCGTAGGCGATCATGACGCCCTGCTCCTCCGGGGTATAGGTGCTCCAGTGGATGTAGCGGTCGATGAATTCGCCGATGTTCTTGCGCCAGACGAAGCCGTGCAGGGGGCAGATGCGGTCGATCTGAACCGTGGAGGCCTTCTTGAGCAGGGCCTGCACCTGCGTGCCGTACTTGCCGACGATGTTGCAGTAATAGCGTCGGGCCTCGTCCACATAATCGCGGAAGAAGTCGACCTCATCGGCGAACAGCGCGCCGTTGATCGCGCCGAACGTGCCGAAGGCGTCAGCCGAGAAGAGCGTGCGCGTCGTCAGGTCGTAGCTGACCATGACCTCCGGCCAGTGGACCATCGGGGCGCTCAGGAACGTGAGCGTGTGGTGGCCGGTCTCGAAGGTGTCGCCCTCCTTGACGAGGTGGAAGGCATTCTGCGGGGCTACGCCGCCGCGGAACTGCTGCAGCATGGCGCGGATGCGGTCGCTGCAGACGATGACGGTCTCCGGATGGCGCAGCAGCACCTCGCTGACCGTGCCGGAGTGGTCCGGCTCCATGTGGTGGATGACGAGATAGTCGAGCTTGCGCCCGGCCAGAACGTGGTCGATGTTTTCAAAGAACACCTTGCTGACCGACGGATCGACCGTGTCGAACAGGACGGTCTTGTCGTCGAGCAGCAGATAGGAATTGTAGGAAACTCCGTTCGGCACGGCGTAAACACCCTCGAACATGGCAAGTCTGCGGTCATTCCCGCCGACCCACCAGAGATCCTCCAGAACCTTGCGGACACAGTACATAAGTTTTTCCTCCGTATTTGATAGATTGTTTATTTTCATGGCATAGCGTGTGCGAGTGGGAAATGGAAAGTTACACGATACCTCCGGCCGCCGTTAAAATGGTAAACGCCGAAGTATGGGGTGTAGCGGCGGTCACTGCGCAGCCGTTGGCGGCTTTGCCGCCTTACGGATGCGGCGTGCCCCTTGCGGGTAGTGACCGCCTTGTACAGGGACATTCAACCGTAGGAGAGCGCTGGTGCACCACAGCACCACCCTGATGTGTCATTGCGAGGAGCGAAGTGACGTGGCAATCTCGGGAAGGCACTTGCAGCCCGTACAAGCCATCGCCGACCGCATGCAGTATTGTAGGGGAGGGGACAGCCGGGCCCGGCGCTGCACCTGCGCAAGAAACAGGCTGCCGTTAAAATGGCAAACACCAAAGGTTTGTCATTGCGAGGAGGCCAACGGCCGACGTGGCAATCTCGGGAAGGCACTGCCGACTCGTACAGGGCGGCGATAAAACGTGAAAACCGATTGCGGGTTGTGAGCGCCATGCAGGCCTCCAATTGTTTGCGGCATTGATTTTATGGCGTGAGGCTGTCAGCTTTGTCATTGCGAGGAGGCCAACGGCCGACGTGGCAATCTCGCAGTACCATGTCGGATAACAAGTAGGCCTCGGCGAAAACGTGACCGGTTGCAGGAGATTCCCACGTCGCTTCGCTCCTCGGAATGACAAGTCGGGAGCGTTTGCTATTTTGGCGGCGGTTTGTACAGATTGCAAGTGCGTCGCCGGGAGCGGCATGCCGCTCCCCTACAAGGGCAGGTGCGGTCGGCGGGGTGCCACCAAACCTACAACCTGCAAGGCGCTCACAACCCGCAAGGGGCACGCCGCATCCGTAAGGCGGCAAAGCCGCCAACGGCTGCGCAGTGAGCGCCGCTACAGACGCAATCGGCGCGTGCCGTTTTGACGGCGGTCTGTACGGGCTGCAAGTGCCTTCCCGAGATTGCCACGGGCACGAAGCGCCCTCGCAATGACAAGTCGGGGGCGTTTGCCGTTTTAACGATTGCCTGTTCATTTCGGCAGCATTGCGCCGGGCCCGGCTGTCCCCGCCCCTACGATCCGTAACCGGTTCTGCGCCGGTCACTCCCGATTTCTCCCTGCATTATACCACATGGCATGAAAATCCTCAACCGTCCTTGTGTAAAAAACCGCCCCGTCCGAAAAGGGACGGGGCGGCAGGAGGTTCTTACAGCTCCTCGCTGCGGTAGAGCACGGCGGAGGAGATCAGGCCGAGGAACAGCGGGTGCGGGTGGTTCGGGCGGGAGTTGAACTCCGGATGGGCCTGCGTGGCGAGGAAGTACGGATGATCCGGCAGCTCGAGCATCTCGACGATGCGGCCGTCCGGCGACATGCCGCACAGGCGCATACCGGCGTCTGTCAGCGCGGTGCGGTAGTCGTTGTTGACCTCGTAGCGGTGACGGTGGCGCTCGTGGATGAGCGGCTCGCCATAGAGCTCAAAGGCGCGGGAATCCGGGTCGAGGCGGCAGGGATACGAGCCGAGGCGGAGCGTGCCGCCGATGTCCAGAACGCCCTTCTGGTCAGCCATCAGATGGATGACGGGATCGGGCGTGTCGGGCATGAGCTCGATGCTGTGCGCCTCGGGCAGGCCGACGACGTGGCGTGCGAATTCGACAATGGCAAGCTGCATGCCAAGGCACAGGCCGAGGAAGGGGATGCGGTGCTCACGGGCATAGCGGATGGATTCGATCATGCCGTCGATGCCGCGGCTGCCGAAGCCGCCGGGGACGATGATGCCGGACATATCGCCCAGAATTTCGCCGACGTTCTCCGGCGTGACGGTCTCGGAGTCGATCCAGTGGATCTCCACATGGGCGTCGTTTGCCACACCGGCGTGGCGCAGCGCCTCTGCGACGCTGAGGTAGGCGTCGTGCAGCTTCGTATACTTGCCGACGAGGGCGATGTCGACGCGGCGCTTCGGGTGCATCCAGCGGTCGCACATCTGCCGCCACTGCGTCAGATCCGGCTCACGCTGCGGCAGGCCCAGGTCGCTCAGCACGACCTCAGCCAGATGCTCGTCCTCCATCATCAGGGGGACCTGATAGAGAATGCTGGCGTCGAGATTCTGCAGCACATGGTCCGGGCGGACGTTGCAGAACAGGGCGAGCTTGTCGCGGATGTCCTGCGTCAGGGGGTAGTCGGAGCGGCACACGAGCACGTCCGGCCGCAGGCCGATGCTCTGCAGCTCGCGGACGCAGCCCTGCGTCGGCTTCGTCTTCATCTCGCCGGAGGCCTTGAGATACGGGATGAGGGTGACGAGCAGGATGATGGCATTCTCCTTGCCGACCTCGTTCTGGAACTGGCGGATGGCCTCCAGGAAGGCCTGGCTCTCCATGTCGCCGACCGTGCCGCCGACCTCGATGATGGCGATCTTGTCCTCGCCGCGGTAGAAGCGGCGCTTGATCTCGTTGGTAATGTGCGGGATGACCTGCACCGTGCCCCCGCCGAAGTCGCCGCGGCGCTCGCGCTCGAGCACCGTGCGGTACACGCGGCCGGACGTCACGTTCGAAACGCGCGTCAGGCGCTCGTCGATGAAGCGCTCATAGTGGCCGAGATCCAGGTCGGTCTCCGCGCCGTCGTCCGTGACGAACACCTCGCCGTGCTGGATCGGGTTCATCGTGCCGGGGTCGACGTTGATATAGGGGTCGAACTTCTGCATCGTCACGGCATAGCCGCGCGCCTTGAGCAGCCTGCCGAGCGAAGCGGCCGTGATCCCCTTGCCGAGGCCGGAGACAACGCCGCCGAGAACAAATACATATTTTACCGCCATGCCAAATTTCCTCTCTGTTCCGGGGAGGGTCCTCCCCCTTGTCTGGTATTTCAATAGCTTAACCTGCAGATGCAGGATGTACACATGTTATTTCACAGGGCCGGGGCATCGATGATGCGTTGTAGGGGAGGGGCTTGCCCCTCCCGGCACAGCACCTGCGCAAGAAACAGGCTGCCGTTTCGTGGTACCCGCCATTGTAGGGGAGGGGACAGCCGGGCCCGGCGACGCACTTACAGTCTGTACAAACCACCGTCAAAATGGCAAACGCTTCCGACTTGTCATTGCGAGGAGGCCAACGGCCGACGTGGCAATCTCGGGAAGGCACTTGCAGCTCGTACAGGGCCGGCGATAAAACGTGAAAACCGATTGCGTCTGTAGCGGCGCTCACTGCGCAGCCGTTGGCGGCTTTGCCGCCTTACGGATGCGGCGTCCCCTTTACGGGGAGTAAGCGCCTTTGGCAGTCACAGGTTGTTGAGCGGCATCGCCGAACATGCAAGGGTTTCGAATTGTCATTGCGAGGCCCCAAAGGGGCCGTGGCGCCCTGAGCGCGAAGCGCGAGGAAGTGCCCTTGGGGTGCAATCTCGCAGTACCCGGCCGGATAACAGGGCACTCCCGGCGAAAACGTAACTGCCTTCCCGAGATTGCCACGTCGGCCGTTGGCCTCCTCGCAATGACAAATTCGGGGGCCTTACGCCATAAAATCAATGCCGCAAATGCTGCCAGCCTGCACAAGCCGTAAGCACGCCGCCGGGCCGTCCCCGTCCCTAATGATTCATTCTTCATTCTTCAGTATTCATTCTTCATTTCGCGCGCGGGGCGCGCGCTTTTCACCCTCCGCAATAGGGACAGGCGGTATAGCCCCGCGCGATGGCGAGGTTGATGCTGTAGGCCCAGTAGCTCTGCTTTTTGAAGTAGGAGCAGCTGTAATTGTGATAATAATCCGTGCCGTCGTTCTCCACAAAGGCGACGTGCGCGTCGAAAAACGCGGATTTCTGCTGCAGGGCCGCGTTGCTGTCCTGCAGGGTGCTCACGCGGCTGTTCAGCTTGCTGAGCTGGGCGTTCAGCGCGTCGATCTGCGTGGCGTAATCGGCGTTCTCGTCGACCAGGCGGAGATTTTCCTCCTGCAGCTCGCGCAGGGACTGCTCGTTCTGCGCGCCCTGCATCTGATAGGTGTTGACCTGCTGCTCGAGCCGGTCGATGTCGCGGGCCTGACTGGCCAGCTCCTCCTGCGCGGCGGCAAGATCGTCCTGCGCCTCGGAAAGCTCCGTGGCCGTCTGGGCGGCGGACGCGGCCTGCCGGTCCAGCTCCTCGGCCTGCACGCGAAGGCGGTTGCGGTCGCGCTGGTAGTGCGTCAGGTAGTAGTAAACGCCGAACGCGCAGCACCCGGCCAGCACCGCGCACACGAGGGCGAGCGAGACGATCGCCCGCACCATGCGGTGGTAGCGGCGGGAGCGCGGCTTTTTCTTTTCGGGCTGCTCGACCGGCTTGCGCACGGGCCGCGGCTGGTCCGTCCGCTTCGGCAGAGCGATGTGCAGGCTCGTGTAGGGGGAGTCGGGCAGCGGCTCGCGCACGACCCCGGCGCATTCGTCGCAGAAGGTCTTCCCCTCGGCAATGCGCCGCCCGCAGCGGATACAGTTCATAGCTCCATCCCCCTTTTCGACATATCTTCCCTATTTTACACCAAAATCCCCCGGCTGTAAATAGGGAATATGGCGCGCGGGGGCGCACGCTCCGCGTGCTAAATGAAGAATGAATCCTGAAAACTGAAGAATGAATCATTCGCTGGCCTCCGGCCGTGCGTTGTAGGGGAGCGGACAGCCGGGCCCGGCGCAATGCTGCCGACCAGTGCAGGCTATCGATAAAACGGTGAAAGCCAAAGGTTTGTCATTGCGAGGAGCGAAGCGACGTGGCGCCCTGAGCGCGAAGCGCGAGGAA
>OHAU01001699.1_pt1 | contig 24057 bp, 9 predicted proteins | sample 1577181 | NCBI WGS metagenome assembly OHAU01 (sample SAMEA3541472, study PRJEB24748) | human gut metagenome | biome: human gut; feature: human-associated habitat; material: faeces | place: China | collected 2012 | reverse complement strand
GCCAGTGTGGAATTTGTCCGTCATAGACGGACAAATTATGCGCGCAGCAGACCGCAAACCTTTTGTCGGAAAAACCCGGAGGGATTTTCCGACAGCCTCAAAGCAAAAGCGCCGTATTGCTACGACGCTTTCGCTTTGCCGGGGAAAGGGGGTAAGGGGGGTATATTCCGTTATCTGTCGTGCTTTTTCTTTCTGAGGACAACCGCTGCAGCGGTGGCTGCACCGCCGCTGGCAAGCAACAGGGCGATCCACAGCATGAGGCTGCTTGTGTCGCCGGTGGGGGGAGTCTTCGGCAGCTTCGCCGTTACGGTGTCGGCCTTGGTGATTTCCTTGGTGCCGTCTTTGTCACTGTAATACTTATTACAGCCGCCGCAGTGCCAATACTCGATATTACCCTCGGCATCCTCGGTGGCCGCCTTGGCGGGGATGTGCTTCAGGTCGGTGTGATTCTTCGGGTCAGGCTCTCCGTAAGCCTTTCCGCAGACCTCGCAAACTGCCCTTTCGGTGCAGGTCGCCTTGCCGCCGGTATGCCCGTCGTTGACCGTTACGGTCATTTCGGCAATATTGCCCGCCTTGTCGGTGACAACGATTCTCTGCTCGCCGTCTGCCGCAGGAAGAATAAAGCTGTTGTTCTCGTCAAGCTCGACCGCCGTGCCGTTTACGGTAACTGTCTCTATATACTTCTCGTTAATTGTAACCGTCTGTGCTTCGCAATAAATCTTGCCGTCCTCAATGCCGCCGATTACAGGCAGAACGTTGTCAAGCGTTATGCGGTCGGAGCGAAGGTATGTTATGTTCAGGCTCGCGTCAACGAGCATTGCATAAACAATATACTCCCCGTTGGGGTCTATGTGGAACGGCTCCTCGTACCCGCTGAATACGAGGGATTTCAGTTCCTCTTCGGAGAGATCCCGATCGGTCACCAGATAAGAGACAAACACGGTTCCGCTGTTGTCGGCGGCGTTTATCGTCACCGTCTGCGTGTCCTTAAAGAACAGGCCGAAGGTGAGCTTATTCAGGAATTCCTGCCATTTATTGGTGCCTATGATAATTTCGCCCGTGGGCTTTTCGGTGTCTTTCCACTGCGCCGTCAGCGTGGTTACAAGCGCCGGAACGCTGCCGCCGGGGGCGTACAGGTTTCCATCGCTGCCAAGCCACATAAAGTAGCGGCCTGTATTTCCGTCCGGGCGGGTCAGGCCGTCGGACGCAGGCGCGGTAAACTCGCTGCCGTTTTTCACGATGATTTGAATATCCTCAGAGCTATTACCCAGCTTGCCGCCGTCAAGATCGAGGGTAACGACCTTCATCCCGTCAGGGCCCAGCGTGCCGGGGTTCAGGACTTCAAGGACGGGGCGGAAACCAAAGTCCGGATCCGGCATGGGCGTCCCCGATATTGGATAAAAAACAAATGTATAGTGTATAGCGGAGTAACGACCACGAGATACAACTGTTCCAATGAAACCCTGCGCAGTACCTTTGTCCTGACCGACGGAGTATGTAGAATAATAATTTTTGATATAAGCGGGTGACTTTTGGTAGATCGTATCCCATTCATTGTCTATTGGCGCGAGGCCAGAGCCTTCACCTTCGTCACGGTGATGGTCTCCAACAGATGGGGCGCGGAGCGTATAATTCACACCGTCAGAGGTATAGGTCAGACCAAAAATCAAGCCCTTTTCGTTCAACGCATCCCAGTGCAGATTATTTTTCACGGTATAATCCGAAATAAACAGGCTGTGCTCATAGGGCTGTTTGGCGGTATCGGTTTCATTTTCCATCGAATAGGCATCCACCGTACCCACATATGTAAACGGCACATAATGCAGCGTTTTGTCCGGCAGATTGCTGTTTGCCGTGCCGGGAATATTCATCGCCGACAGGTCAAAATAGTATCTGCCGCCGGGGGCGAGGGTAAACTGCTCGTCAGGCTGATTTTCCACCGTCAGCGCAATGTCTGTGAAATTACTTGCGTAATCGGTATTATAATCGCCGTTATACTGTTCGCTGAAGACCTTCAGGGTATAGCTGCCCGGTGCAAGGCCGGACGGGATTTTGATTTCAACCGTTCCGCTTTCGGCAGTAGGCTGTGCTACTCTGCCGTAATACCGTGCGCCGCTGCTATCCGCAATGATGGCGGAGATATATTCATTTAGCCCTCCGGTCGCCCCGGTGTAATGCAGCGTAACGGTATCGCCGGGGTCGCCGCTGACAGTTTTTTCCGTTACGGCAAAATTGCGGCTGCTATCTAAAAGCGTCAATTTCCATTCGTTTCCGCTGTATTTGGAAACTTCGGTCAAGCCTCCGTCAGGCTTGCCGCCCACGGCAGCAGATGTGAAGAGGACAGAATTTAGATTTAAGTTAAAAGCGGGACGAACACACCACCAATTGTTGATAGCGTTCCCATAGTAGGCGACAGAACCATCACCACGCACGGTGGCGGCATCGTGATTAGAGTAACCAGGGGAGCGCAGCCACCAACAGCTTGACGCCCAACTCGGATGTTCGGGATCCGCAATTCGCAGATCATGATTTACCGCAATAGCCTCTTTTGAGGAAAGCGGCCAGAATACAGTGTTATCCACCTGCGCTCCTGCTACACAGTCGGTATTTTCTTCGTTGTAGTTTCCGCTTGTAAGCGTCCGTTTCTTTACGGCAGTATTTTCTTCTGTCGTCAGCTTTTCTGCAAGCGCGTCTATTGCGGTTTTCAAATTACTCGGTGCATATTCGTTGCTTGCTCCGAAATCGGCAAATTGCAACCCTGAGCTCATATTGCTCGCCGCAAGCAGGGTCATATCCCCCTGTGCGCTGGTAACACCGTTCCCGTCATAGCCGATCACACGCCATGCAGCGGGATTATTTTCATGGTTTTGTCCGAAATACACAGTCGGTGCGATCTCTGTGTTTACAGTTTTATTCAGTGTGTCTGCGCCAAGCTGTATCGCAGCAGAGCCCCATGCCCCAACCTCCTCGGCGAATACGCTTGTAGGCACAAGGCAGAACAGCATACACAGGGTGAGCAGGATACTAAGTATTCGTTTTTTCATATTCTATTACCTCCGTTTTCGTGTATGTCGGCTCAGTCAAGAGCGGTTATTGTAATGGTGCCGATGAACTCCATAAGAAGTGTATTGTATTCCGATTGCTCAAATATAAATTTCAATGTTATATCCTTGGCTGATGCGTCATACATTCTGTTGAAGTTAAAGGAATGATAGTCGTTACTATACGGAAGTTTTGTTCCATCTCTTTTTATGCGTGTGATATCCCTGCAAAAATCTGCATCCTCACTGCTGTCTGTCATTTGGATGCCATAATAACCGGTGTTGTCGGTAGCATTTGAGCTGACTCCCAGAGAGCCGCTTATGACGATATTGTATATGTGCCCCTTTTTCAGCATAACTTCATTTCCGGAAGCTGAAATCAGGCCGCCTCTGTTTATTTTTTCATTAAATTCAATTCTTGCAGGATGGTTTTGAAGAGTAGCCACCCCTGTTGACGCTTTTGCATGAAAATACCCGGAGCTTCCGCCGTTCTGACCGGCATCGCCCTTGTCGCCTTTATCACCTTTATCTCCCTTGTCACCTTTTTCGCCGGTGTCTCCTTTATCTCCCTTTTCGCCGTTAACACCTGCGGCTTTCACTCCCGTGTCGGTTTCTCCGATCCACCAGTTGCCGTTTTCACCGAGGAAGGGGGTGTTGCCGTCTTTGCCGTCAACACCGTCCTCACCGTCAAGCCCCTTCAGAATGGAAAGATCGTACAGGTTCAGCCAGATTTCGTCGCCGGTGTAACGCCACTGCAGGGTGTTTTCATTAACACGGAACTCCGGTGTCTTTCCGTTTGCCCCGTCCTTACCGTCCTGTCCGGCGGGGCCCTCTATATCGGCTATCGCAACAAGGTCCTGCCACTCGTCGCCCTCATAGCGCCACTGTATGTGGGTTGCGGCTCGCTGCACCTCTATGTTTTTGGCGTTCATACCATCTTTACCGTCGATACCGTTTTTACCGTCAACGCCGTTAATGCCGTCCTTGCCGTTTGTGCCGGCAATTCCGTCCTTGCCGTCCTTGCCGTCCTTGCCGTTTGTGCCGGCAATTCCGTCCTTGCCGTCCTTGCCGTCCTTGCCGTCGGCACCGTCTTTTCCGTTAACGCCGTTAATACCATCTTTTCCGTTTGTACCGTTTATTCCGTTCTTACCGTCGGCACCGTTAGAGCCGTCTTTACCGTCTGTGCCGTTCTTTCCGTTTTCCCCGGCAGCCCCCCGCAGCTCGGAAAGGGCCACCAGGTCGCGCCAGTCGGTTTCATCGCTGTATTTCCACTGAATCGCCGTGCCGTTATTGCGCACCTCCGGCAGTGCGGCGTCGCCTTTTGCCGCTTTGCTCCATCCTATGGCCAGCACGATGCAAAGTGACAAGAGTACGGTGCAAAGGGCCAACAGTGTGCCTGTAAGTAGTTTTTTCTCTGTTTTCATCTTCTTCCCTCCGTTCGGAATTGATTATCACGGCATAGTTCCACGCCGATGCGTACGCTGCGAATAGGTTTATCGGTTACTTTTAATTGCCTCTCCTGCCGCCCGTTATTTCACGGAGCGCTTTTTCTTTTTGCTTGCAGCCGCAGCGCCGGTCACAGCGCCGCCGCTGACAAAGAGCAGAGCGATCCACAGAGTCAGATTCCCTGTATCGCCGGTCCCCGGAGAATTTGCTTCCTCCGCAAGCGCCTTGATCTTCTCAGCCAGCGCATCGAGTTTGCCCAGAGCATCCTTGCCGAGCATAGCTTTCTCGTTCTCGGTAAGCCCGTCAACGATCACCTTCACTCGGTCGAGCGCACTCTTGCCGCTGAGCTTGGCGTCATCCGCAGAGGGCAGCTTGTTGATTTCCTCCGCCGCCTTTTCGGCGTTACCGATGGCAGTCAGCGCCGCTTTCACGGCTTCAAGCTTCTCTCCAAGGTTCTTGCCCTCTTCTTCGGTATAGTTGCCGCCGAAGTCACGCAGAGCGCCCTCCAAAGCCTTTTCCGCCGTCTCAAGGGATTCCTTGTCTCCAAGCTTCACATTATCCTTGGTGATGCCGTCGATAGCCTTGATCTCTTCAGCCTCGGCAGCGTCCTTTGCCGCTGCAATGCGGTCAAGGAGCGCACGTGCCGTGCCCTTCAGAGCTTCAAGAGCAGCTCTTTCCGCGTCCGTCAGGTTATCGCCGGAAAGCAGCGTGTCGGTATCGGCAATCAGTTTTTCAATGTCCGCCTTGTCGGCGCTTGTCACTTTGTCGATATCGTAGCCGTTCATGGTGTCGATCAAACGGGAGATCTCATCCGCAACCTCTGTGATGCGTTTATTCAGGTCCTTGCACTTTGCAGCCGCCTCGGTCAGCTTGTTCCATTCCTCCTCGGTGGATTCGCCGTCGTCAAACGCCTCGGCAATATCCAGTATCTGCCGTTCGACTGCGGATATCGTCTCCGCATCGCTCGACCTGACATTGCCGACCGTGATACCGGAAACAGCATCGGTGATGGACGAGATCGGCTTCATATAGACCGTATACTCCGTCACATTACCTGCCTTATCCACCGCACGGATGAAATATGTCGCCTCCGTGTCACCGGCAAGGGTGAATACAGCCTCGACAGGCTCGCCGTTCAAAGTGACCGATTCAAGGTTTTCATCATCAATCGCAACCTTTTTGGTCACATAATAGGTCTTGCCGTTCTCGATGCCGACGATTTCGGGTGCGGCGGTATCGAATGTCGCGCCGTCAGAGCCGATAAAGGTGGCATTTCCGGCATTGTCTTCAATGCGGACATAGATAATGAATTTATCCATATCCTTTGCCTCAATGTCGAAGTCGCTGTTATCCGTCCAATCGGTGATTGCACGAACCTCATTGTCAGTAAGCACCTTATCGGACTTGAAGTACAGCACAGACTTCACACCGGAGGCGTCGTCCTCTGCCGTCAGCTTGACATTGACATCGTCCTTAAAGAACAGACCGAAGGTAATCTTGTTGATAAACTTCTGGAACGCCGTGCGTTCGTTCAGCTTAACCTCACCGGTCGGCGCGGTCTTGTCGATCTTGTAGTTCTCGGTAACTGCCGCAGAAATAACTCCGGTTCCGGTGTTCTTCACGAAGAAGGTAAGCTTGCCGTTACCGGTTTCATCCGACGCCGTAAGGGAATCTGCCCACTCGCCGTTTGCCGTATCGGTCAGGCCGAGCTTGTAGCCCGCTTTTGCCGTGATAACAAAGTCTTTATTGATCCAGTCGTTGGAATTTACCTCATACTCGCTGCCGTCAGCAGAATATTCCACGATGCTCGCCGTAATGCCGGTCGGCTGAGTAAGCGTGTAGTTGCCGACGGTCACACTGTCGCCGGAGAGCGTAAACGCCGTAAAGCTGACCGGGATGTTATTGCCGACCGTCACACTGTCAAAGGTGGGAACGCCGTTCACAAGCTCAAGTACATCGCCGTCGACCATGCCCACAAGTGCAGGTGTGCCGTCGATCTCGGCGGTGTTTTTGCCATCGTACTGCTTATCCTTGACCTTGAGATCCTTGATCGTCAGCTCCTTGGCGGAAATACTCGCCGTAGTGCTTGCAGGCTGCGCCGACAGCACATAGTTTGCAGCGTCCTCTCCCGATAGGGCAAAATCATAGAATGTGACCGTCTTGCCGCTGCCGACATTCTTATCATCATACAGTGCCTTGCCGGTTACAATAGAGACCTTATCGCCGTCAACCAGCCCGTCTATTACTCCGGCGGCGGTGATCTTTGCGTTTGCGTTGCCGTCGTAGGTCTTGTCGCTGACCGTAACGCCGGAGATAGTCACCTCTCTGGGCTTAATTTCAAAGGCCATCGTGGAGAAAGCCGCCTTGCATGTGTCGGTCTCGGCCGTGGTAATACGGATTATATACTTGCCGACCTTCCTCGGCGCGGCTGCGGTATAGGCCGAATCATCCGCCCCTGCAGACTTGTATTCAACCGCCCAAGCGCCGTCGGAGTCGGTGTTAAAGGTCGGAGCGTCTATCGGATTTCCGTCGTAGTTCTTTGCATCGTCCGGCGCATGATGGATGCTCGGCGTTTTCTTACCCACGGTCAATTTCACCGATGTCATGGCAGGCTCGTCACCCGACCTGTATTCCTCACCCAGGGGGTTATAAGCAACACGGAGCGCATATTCACCTGCGGCAAGACCGGAAAGATAACTGTTTTTAAGCGTCACGGTTCCGTCGGCGGATACCGTATAATCAGCACTGTCAAGAAGTGCGTCACCGTTATACAGCGCCGCCACGGTATTGCCGTTAAGGCTAACACGGAAGGAAACATCCGCGCCGTCAAGCTTCGTAAAGCTGACGGCCTCGGTGATCGCCTCTGCATCGGTGTAGACCACCACGCCGTCGGAATTGATAACGGTAATGTTGCCGCTCACATCTGTCACGCGGAGATAGACATACGCTTTTCTGCTCGGCTCAATGCTGAAGGCCGCCGTGCCCTCTGTGAGCGTCAGCTCCGTCCAGTTGCCGACAATCGCATCCTTATCCTCAAATGCGGTCTCGGAAAGCAGATATTCCGCCTTGGAAAGGCCGCTGCCTACATCCGATGCCGTCACGGTCACGGTCTGGGTTTTCTTAAAGAACAGGCCGAAGGTGATCGTGTTCATAAAGGAGCTGAACTTATTGGTGCCGACTGCGATTTCCGCCGCAGGCGGAGTAATATCCGCCACACCCTCCACGGTGATGGTCATGCTGCCGCTCACGCCGGTGAGCAGGAAGGTGTCGCCGGTTTCGTCACCCATAATGCCGTCCACCGCAGAGCCGTTTACAAGAACCCGGTAGCTTCCGGTCTTGGAATAGCCCTCTGCAATGTCCACCTTGAATGTATAGTCGGTGCCGTGACCGGCCGTATTCGCACCGGTGGCGGTAAAGCCCGTGCCGCTCGGCAGCGTAACGCTGTATAGCTTCATCACGCTGACGGTAATGACGGCAGCATTGCCCGCAGCATCCGTTGCCGCGATCGTGTGCTGCTCATTGTCCGGCACGAGGGTAAACCTGCCGTTTTCGGGCAGTACGGGGTTGCCGTCCACCGTTACGGTAAAGTCGTTATCGTCGGTCACGGAGAATTCCGCTGCGCCATAGTAAGTTTTGCCGTTTTCAATGCCGGAGATTACCGGCGCGTCACTGTCGGTCGTCTCCACATAGCCGCAGGCGCAGCTCTTTTCGTGGGTTTCGGTATCCCAGCGGCAGTCATGCGCATGGGGTAAGACCGTGACATTTTTAAGCCTGGTCACATACCCGTTTACGATGTCGCCGCTGTCCTTATCGGCGAAGGCACGGCCCTCCCCCAGATAGCCGGCAAGGGTGCTGACTTTGGAGTTTTCCGTCATGTCGATATCTGCGAACTGACCACCGGAGATACGAGCCTCACTACTTTTCAGGCTAACATAATTGGTGAATGTACCTCCCGTAATGCTGAGCTTTCCGCCGGTAAAGGTGACCCATGCGTCCATATTGCGGTCTATGGTTACATCCGCTCCGCTAATTGTGCAATAGTCGACAGCGGCGCCCCGAATTTCAAGGGCCAGCCGTCCTTTATTCAGCGTTAAAGACCTGACTTCGCCCCTGCAAAGGGTAAGGGCGCAGCCGTAATTTTCCTCGCTTTGCGCATCGGAAATTGCCTCATTGATATCTGTATATCCCCTGAAAACACCGGGCTTTGTGATCGCTGCCGCTATTTTCAGTCCGCAATACGGGCAGTTGCCGTCCGCATCCATACCGGCGTGCTCGCATTTCATCACGGCAAGGTCGTACTGTCCGGCAGCCGCCCAGCCGGTTCTGTTTTCGGCGTCCGCACGGGGGACCCAACTGCTCCCGGAAAACTCCGTTCCGATGCCGTCGTAGCGGCGGTAGGCATAGCCCTCGGGAAGGAGATCGGTCAGCTTCACCCCGTTATAGAGGTCGCACATTCCGGCATTTATATGTCCGCCGGTGAATTTCAGCGTACCGCCGTAAACCGCGATGGAATAGGTTGTGTCCTTGCTGCCACCGGCTGTCACCTCGCCGCCGTCTCTCACCGCAAGACCCAGGGTGCCGTTGCCCCTTGTGTCGATGACCGTCAGCTTGCCGCTGCGTCCGGCGCCGCCCACATTCAGCGGATAACCGCCGAGGCTCCTGCCGTTGAGATCCAGCGTAAAGCCCGCGGCATCGGTATCCGCATAAAGCCCGTCGGGCAGCATGGTATTCCGCGCCCAGAGCTTCACCGTGCAGCCGGAGTTTTCCGGCTTGCAGGCTTCCTTCAATGCCTCGGTAACGGTTCCGAAATGCGTTACCGCCTCGCCCAGTCTGAGATCCGCCGCAACCCTGCTGCCGCAGTGACTGCAGATGTTGGTGTCAGAGTCGGGATCGTGTCCGTCATACACCGTTATGGTGACTTCGGCCCGGTTGCCGAGCTTATCGGTGACAGCGATGGTCACAAGACCGTTTGCCGGAGGGATGACAAGCCGGTTATTCTCGCCAAGGGTAACGGGCTCACCGCCCACCGTAACGGTGTCGATATTCTCCTCAACTACGGTAGCGGTCACTTCCTCACAATAAGTCTTACCCGCTTCAACGCCCTGGATGACCGGCGCGGTGGTGTCAATGACAAAGCCGTCAGAGCTTAGATAAGTGACCTTGCCGGAGGCGTTGGTGAGCTTTACATACACGGCATATTTCCCGTCCGCATCGATGCTGATAGGCCCGGTGTAGGGCGAAAAGGTATTGCCGTCCCAGCTTCCCACAAAGTACATCTTATCACCGATAAAATATTCGACCTCCACATCCTCACCGCTTGCATCCCCGGCGGTAATCGTTACGGTCTTCTCCTCCCGGAAAAACAGGCCGAAGGAAATGAGATTCAGGAATTTCTGCCATGCGTTGCGCTCGTCAATGCGGATCTCGCCCCAGGGAAATCCGGTTGCCTCCCACAAGGCGGTGAGCGTGACGGATCGAACGCTCTCGTCCCCTGCAAGGTCGGCATAGGTCGTTGCCGCATGAACGGCTGTTTCGCCGCACATCCATCCGGCGAAATAATACCCGGGTCTTTTGGGAGATTCTATGTTTTCCAGCACGCGATTTGTCCATTTCACATCGGTTTTGTCAGCGATTGCCGTGCCGCCATTTGTATCAAACTGTACGGTATACGACGGCTGCGCCTGGCCGCCGATGGTGAAACAGTGTTCCGCCCTGCCGCAAAAGCTTCCCGTGCCGCAAATTATCACCTTAGGGGCCTTTGCGGAATCAAACCCGGCATCGTCCGGCGAAAGGGCATACGGATATATATTATTTTTATAGGTTACGGTATAGTCCGTGCCTTCCTCCAAAACGGTAAGCACCTCCGGATCGGTCCGATGAACAAGCCTTGTCAGCTTCTTTTCGCTTCCGTCGAACAGGCAATTTTCAAGCCCGGAAAGGCGCAGAAGTCCGTTTTCATAGCAGTATCCCAGATCGTATTTCCCGCAGAGACGGCATTTGCCGTATGCATCAACGTCATGGTCGAACCGCTTCCCGTTGACGGTACTGCCGCAGAAGGTCATATTTTCCTCCGGAATACCCGGCAGGTTCTTTTCGTGCAGGCCGTCATAAATGCGGTAGTCATCGGGTTCCTCCCATTGCTCTGTATGGCGCAGGGATTCTACGGTGCTGTCCGTGATTTGGATTTTGACATTCAGCCATTTGCTGTAGCTGTCTTTTCCGATACCGGGAACATAAGTGCCGGAGCTGCCCGAGCGCAAGGTGCCGCCTTTGGCGATCACATTACTGTTTTCAATGATGATCTCCAGCGTTGCGTCGCCGGTCGCATAATAGCCCGCACCGATTGCAGGGCACAGCCTGTAAGTGGTGGCATCTACCGTGCTGTTTGCAATGCGGATCCGTGCGTCTTCCTTAAATGAGGTGTACCATCCGCCGCCTATTGCCGAAGCATCGACAGCCACCGGCAGATGAAGCTTGCTGTCCTGTATGTCAATACTTTTAAAGGAGGCATACTTACCGCTGCCGATACAGCATCTGTTGGAGTAATGATCGTCCGACATGCTTATGTCGCTGCCGCGGATCACGATTTCACCCACAGCGGCATTATCGGCATTGCCGCCGATCATAGCCCCCGTTACCACAGTGCAGTCGGTAATTTCTACTTTTTTCAGCGTACCCGCACATTTCATATAGATTCCGCAGGTATGGATATTGGAATCTCTGAGAATAATGCTCGATCCGTCCCCACCCTGTATGCTCCTTGGCTTCGGCAGGCTTATTTCGCTGTTTTCTACAATGAGCGTGCCGTTATTGCCTACGGAAATTCCCAAGTAGGTATCGTTTCCGTTCACGGATATGACACGGGAATTTTGAATGAGAATTTTATTCCCTTCTTCAAGGGGGTTGCCGCCGATAAGATTATATTTGCAGTTAAACACAGGGAGATCGGCGTCCGTGATCGTGATATCGCCGACGCTTTTATCCGCCGACGCACCGATACAGGGCCCGGACTCGCTGGAAAGGGACTTAATGGCATTGCCGATAATGGTGATCGATCCGTAATCGAGTTTGCTTGTTCCGCCTATAGCGGCGCCGTTGCCCTCTGCCGAAACGTAAATTTCTCCGCCGGTGATGAGCAGGGACGCGTTTTCGGAATATTCCTCGGTTTTCCATACGTTTGCACCGCCGATGCCTGCCGCGCCGCCTTTGCCGTACGCATGGATAACACCGCCGTCGATCAGAAGGCTTTTTCCGCTGCCGATACCTGCGGAGAGAGGATATTTCAATTCTCCGTTTCCGGTAGCCTCGATATTGCCGCCGTGGATGGCGACATCCGCATAATATCCGCCGATTCCCGCTCCGCTGTAGACGGTGGAGGCGTTGATGTTACCGCCGTTTATGGTTACAGTACCATCATGCCACAAACCGATACCGATGCCCTTCGGCCAGTAGTGTCTAGTCGAATCTTCTGTTACGCCGGCTATCGCCGTAACATCGCCGCCGTTGATGGTAATGTTTCCGCCTTTCCCGGCGCCGATTCCGCAATCCACGCCCCTGGCTATGACGGTGCCGCCGTTGATGGTAACGCTGCCGCCCAACTCGTATTTATTGGTTCCGATCCCGACTCCGCTGTCGAGAGCACTTGCAAGGTAGCTTCCGGTGGATGCGTCGACAATACCGCCGTTTATGGTAATATTACCGCCCTTTATGCCTTCACTGGGATAGCGCATATCGCCGGTCCCTCCGATGCCGGAAGCGCCTGTCCCCGCCTTTACCTTGATATGGCCGCCGTTGATGATGACGTCTCCTTCATCCCGGGAAACGCCCCTTGTCCTCCCGTCTCTTCTGGCATGGTAGCTTTTCATACCGATGCCGGGGGTATTATTGCGGAACTCAGAGATCCATTCGGCTTCCTCTTTTTCCTCTTTGGGAATTCCGTACAGATCGATGGCATCCGGAATACACGCCGTCAGCTTACCCATGGTTTCGGCATCGTCAGTCTGGCCGTAGACGGTAAAGGTGTCGCCGGCCCCCAGGTCAATGCCCCATTTTGCATCCAGCTGCGCGCCGTCCGTCAGAATAAACTTCACATCGCCGTTCAGGCGGATACGGCTGGTGACCGTCACATCGCCGCTTATTACATACCACCCTGCCGGCAGGTCATAAAAGGGGTTATTTTTGATGTCCGGCTCGAAATAGCTCGTCAGCTCGGTATAGGTAAAGCACCCCTGCATCTGACCGTTTTCGTCCAGGTAAGGGACCGGAGGCATACCGATGCTGTCCTCGGACCACCGGGCCACCAGCATTCTGACATTTCCGGGCACGGTCGAGCCGGGGGCATAGGTATTTCCGTCGTCGCCCACCCACACAAAGTCTGCCGAAGCGGGATTGCCTTCGGAGTCGGTCAGGTGCTTGGCTGTGGGTGCCGTAAACGATGCCCCCTGCCGCGCGATCATTCGGACAGGTCCGGTATCGCCCTCAAGCTTGCCTTTGTTCAGGTTGATCGTTACCGCCCTCAGATCTTCGGCTTCCATCTCCTCCGGTATCTCAAGAATCGGGCGATAGCCTATGCCCGTGCCGGAGGACGGAGAGGCGCCTACAAAGCTGTCGGCCCCCTCGCCGCCCCGATATACGCGCATGGACGCATCATCGGCGAGGGCGTCCTGCCCCCAGGAGGGCGATCCCTGCCAGTTTTTGATATAGTTCCGGGTGAGGCTTGCGGGGTCGATCTCGCCCTTGACACGGATGGTATCCCATTCGTTGTTCCACGGAGTGCCGCGCACTTCCGTTTTGTTCAAATAGCTGTCCGTTCCCACCGAGGGCGCGCGCATGGTATAGGTTATGCCGCCGCTCTCAAAAGGCCTTCCGAAAATAAAGCCCTTTTCATTCAGCTCGTCCCAGCTCACATCCCGTGTCACATTGTAGTTTGCCACAAGCAGGCTCCGGCTGCCGTTGACCCCTGCCGAGGAACCGTCCTTTTGAGCATAGGTGTCGACCGTTCCCGCATAGGTAAAGGGAACACAGTCCAAAGAGCCGCCGTAAAAATCGGTGTTGGCGCTGCCGGGAATACCGGCAGCGGCGAGATTAAAATAGTATGTCGAGCCGGCTTCAAAGGAAAACTTCTCCTCGAAGGTCCAGCACGCGGTAAGGGTATTTACTTCGGCGGGGACGGGGTCGCCCACTCGGTAAATACTCCCGTTTTCATCCCGCCAGTGGAAGTTGTTTTTCTTTAGGTTCGTGGCGAAATACATTTCGGAATTCACAGGCGCAGAGAAGTCCTGCCCGGCTTTTACGAGGATTTTGATTTTCCCCGAAGTCCTGCCGGCGGTGCTCCACACATAGCCGCCGTTAAGGTCCAGGGTGACCACCTTGAAATCCTTTTCCGTGAGCTCGGCGGGTATTTCCAGAACAGGGCGTATGCAGGTATCGTTTCCTTCCGATCTCAGCTCGCCGTTATCAAACCTGCGACTCGACCGCTTGGAGGCATCCTCGCTGAAGGTATCCTGCCCCCAGCAATAAGAGTCGTTGCCTTTTATATATCCCTTATTCCGGATGGCATCCCATTCGTTGTTTTCCGGGATAACCGTACCCTCCTCCGAAACTCCGCTGCCCACCGTGGGCGCACGCAGAGTGTAGGTTAATCCGCCGCTCTCAAAGGGCTTTCCGAAAATAACGCTGCCCCCATACAGTCCGTTCCAATCCGTACCGATTTCCAAAGCCTCCGCAGAAACAAACAGGCGATGGTCATAGCAATAACCGTACGGCGCATCGCTGTCCGTTGCAGCCGACGCGGCAGCGGAGGAATCGGCCTTCCCTGCCGAAGCGGCGCTGAGCACATAGGAATTCACCGTTCCGACATAAACGAACGATTCATAGTATTTGTACAGGCCGTTGATCATACCCCCTATTTGAAACCAATAGGTTTCGCCCTCCTCCAGGGATAGCGGCTCCCGGGTCTGCGGGGTATTGCCCTCCGGCTGCCCGCCTTCCGTAGCGGAAGCCAACGGCGTGACCATAGACAGCACCATGCAAAGGGTCAGCAGGATACTGAGTATTCGTTTCTTCATCTTTCGTTCCCTCCATTTTCGTATAGGTCGGCTCAGTCAAGAGCGGTGATGGTAACAGATCCTCTGAATGAAAGCAGATAGGTTTTGTAATCACCTTGCTCCAGCGAAAATTTGAGTTCAACATCGTTTTTCGCGCCGGTAAGGTCATATATTCTGCTGAAGCAGAGAGAATTTGATCCCCTGCCGTCTTGTTCTATCAGTGTAATATATCTGCAATAGTCATCATCGTAACCGTCAGTCATCCGAACGGAATAGTTTCCGCTATTATCATTTGTCATCGCATTAACCATGCCGCTTACACACACATTGTAGGTATATCCTTTTTTCAGCCTGAGTGTTGTTCCGTTGTACGATATAAGCCCGCCGCGGTTATGCATTTCCCGATAGTACAGGGGAACTGCACCGTCTGAAAGATGGGTTGACGGTACATACCCCGTGCCGTAAAAATACCCGGAGCTTCCGCCGTTCTGACCGGCATCGCCCTTGTCGCCTTTGTCTCCCTTGTCACCTTTATCTCCTTTTTCGCCCTTTTCTCCGGCATCACCCTTGTCACCCTTTTCGCCGTCAACACCGTCTGTTCCGGCAGCTTTTACGCCGGTGTCGGTTTCTCCGATCCACCAGTTGCCGTTTTCTCCGATGAACGGAGTGTTTCCGTCCGCACCGTCAGAGCCGTTTTGTCCGTTTGTTCCGTCCTTGCCGTCGGCGCCGTCCTTGCCGTCGATTCCGTCTTTTCCGTTTATACCATCCTTGCCGTCAGCGCCGTCTCTGCCATCCGCACCTTTTAATGCGGTAAGGTCGTATAGGTTCAGCCATATTTCGTCGCCGGTATACCGCCATTGCAGGGTGTTTTCGCTTACGCGGAACTCCGGCGTTTTTCCGTCAGTGCCGTCTGCGCCTTTCTGCCCAGTAGGGCCTGTAATATCGGCTATCGCAACAAGGTTCCGCCACTCGTCGCCCTCATAGCGCCACTGTATGTGGGTTGCGGCTCGCTGCACCTCTATATTTTTGCCGTTCATACCGTCCTTGCCGTCAATGCCGTCCTTGCCGTTAATGCCGTCTTTTCCGTTTGTACCGTTTATTCCATTCTTGCCGTCGGCACCGTTAGAGCCGTCTTTTCCGTCTGTGCCGTTCTTTCCGTTTTCTCCGGCAGCACCCGTAAGCTCGGAAAGGGCCACCAGGTCGTGCCAATCGGCTTCGTTGCTGTATTTCCACTGGATCGCCGTGCCGTTATTGCGCACCTCCGGCAGTGCGGCGTTGGCTTTTGCCGCCTTGTTCCATCCGGTGGCAAGCACGATGCAAAGCGTCAAAAGAGCCCCGCAAAGCACCAAAAACACACCTGTGAGTAGCTTTTTCCCTGTTTTCATCTTCTTCCCTCCGTTCGGAATTGTTATTACGGCGGAGTTTTGCGCCGCTGCCCACGCCGTAAATGAGCGGCGGCTGACCGGCTTATGCTTGGTTTTCTTTGTATTTATCCACAAACAGGGCAACTCCCTGCTTTAAGACCTCCATCTGGGTTTGAAGATAATATTCATCCTCGAACATGGCATAGTGGACACTGGCCCGGACGAATATGAAAATCAGCGGCGTGATAATCGTATAGGGAATGCCTATTTTCGGCTCCAGCCGCTTGGCATACTCGGTGTAGCGCTCGTTGACGCCCTCAAAAAACTTCTTGCCGTGCTCGATATACTTCGGGTGCGTATAGATCTGATACATCAGGCGATATTTTTTGCCGTGCTTTTTTGCCGTCCAGTAAGGCACCTCCTTCACAAATCGGGCAACATCCTTGGGGTCGGTGGGGGCCATCTCCATAAAGTCGTCCTCAACCTTTTCCATGCAGTATGCCGTTGACTCAATAATCAGCTCATCAAGATTTTTGAAATACGAATACAGATTTGCCTTCGTGCAGCCGCAGGCATCGGCCAGGGCTTTGATCCCCGTGCCCGTGAGCCCGTTTTCCGCGTAGCACTCGAAGCACTTTTCCATGATTTCCTGTTTTCTTTGATTGTGTTGCTGTTCTGTGGTTTTCATGTTGCTTGCGTCCTCCTAAAACGACCGTTCGTTTAGCATTAGTATAGCATAGAATCTCCCCCGCCGCAAGAGCAGCCTGCAAAAAATGAAAAACCCGGGTCTCATTTCTGAGATCCGGGAAAAATTTGGTTTTTGTTCTGCCTCCCTGGCAGGGAGCGGTTCCTTTTCAGGTCGTATCCCTGCGCCGCATCCAGCGTCATCATGACGCTGAACCCCACTATTGCGCGAAAGGGATTTGGGCTGTATAATTGGGAGGACGATTTTTATAAAACGAGAGGTAAAAACGGTAATGAATATCATTAACGCGCTTGCGCAAGAACTGAACGCAAACGAAAAATATGTGGAAAATGTGGTGCAGCTTTTGGATGAGGGAAACACCATCCCCTTTATCGCCCGCTACCGCAAGGAGCTCCACGGCGCCATGGACGACACCACCCTGCGCACCCTGGAGGAGCGGCTGCAGTATCTGCGCAATCTGGATGAGCGCCGGGAATCGGTGAAAAAATCCATCGCCGAGCAAGGAAAGCTCACCGACGAGCTGGCCGCCGCCATCGACAGCGCCAAGACCCTGGCGGAGGTGGAGGATCTCTACCGTCCCTATAAGCAAAAGCGCCGTACCCGGGCCACCGTAGCCCGGGAAAAGGGTCTGGAGCCCCTGGCCGCGCTGCTTTTTGCCCAGGAGCGAAACTGCCCCCGGCCGGAGGATGCCGCCCGGGACTTCCTTTCCCCGGAAAAGGGCGTGGACACCGTGGCAGATGCCCTCCAGGGCGCTTCGGACATCATTGCCGAGCAGATTTCCGATGACGCCGTGATCCGCAAGGCTCTGCGAGACCTGCTGGGTCGGCAGGGTCAGCTTGTGAGCTGTGCGGCAACGGAGGAGGACAGCGTGTACCGTCTGTACTACGATTTTACCCAATCCCTCTCCAAGCTCCAGGGGCACCAAATTTTGGCCATCAACCGGGGCGAGAAGGAGAATATGCTGAAGGTTTCCGTCACCTTGGACCGTGACCGGGCGCTGCCCCTGCTGCGTCGGGCGGTGGTGAAGCCCGGCTCCCCCGCTATGGAATTCATAAAGGCAGCCGCCGAGGACGCTTATGACCGCCTGCTCTTTCCCTCCTTAGAGCGGGAAGAGCGCTCCCTGCTGACGGAGCAGGCCACCGAGGGGGCTATCGGCCAGTTCGCCCTGAACCTGAAGCCACTGCTGATGCAACCGCCTGTAAAGGGCAAGGTCACCATGGGCCTGGACCCGGGCTACCGCATGGGCTGCAAGGTGGCCGTGGTGGATGAAACCGGCAAGGTGCTGGACACCACCGTGGTCTACCCCACCTATGGAGCCCGGCAGGAGCGGGAGGCCATCGCCACCCTGGCGAAGCTCATCGCCAAGGACGGGGTAGAAAACATCGCCATCGGCAACGGAACGGCCAGCCGGGAAACGGAGCAAATGGCCGTGAAGCTCATCCATCAGGTCAATGAGGCCGGGGCCCATGTCAGCTACATGATCGTATCCGAGGCCGGGGCCTCCGTGTATTCCGCCAGCAAGCTGGCTGCCGAGGAGTTCCCCCAGTTTGATGTAAATCTGCGCTCGGCGGTGTCCATTGCCCGGCGGCTGCAGGACCCCCTGGCCGAGCTGGTAAAAATCGATCCCAAGGCCATCGGTGTGGGCCAGTATCAGCATGATATGCCCGCCAAGCAGCTGGACGAGGCCCTGGGCGGCGTAGTGGAGGACTGTGTCAACGCCGTAGGCGTGGACATAAACACCGCCTCCCCCTCTCTGCTCCAGCGGGTGGCCGGGCTTAATGGCACCACGGCGAAAAATGTGGTGGCCTACCGGGAGGAAAACGGCCCCTTTACCTCCCGGGCCCAGATCAAGAAGGTACCCAAGCTGGGGCCCAAGGCCTTCCAGCAGTGCGCCGGTTTTTTGCGGGTGCCGGAGAGTAAGAGCGTGCTGGATAACACCGCCGTACACCCGGAGAGCTACGACGCAGCCAAGGCGCTGCTGGAGCTGATGGGCTACACTCTGGCGGATGTCCGGGCGGAAAAGCTGGCGGATCTGCCCCAGCGGCTGAATGCCTACGGAGAGGCAAAGGCCGCCGAGGCGGTGGGGGTGGGCATCCCCACCCTGCAGGACATCACCTCCGAGCTTCTGAAGCCCGGCCGGGATGTCCGGGAGGAGCTTCCCCAGCCCATTTTGCGCACCGATGTCATGGAGATGAAGGACTTAAAGCCCGGCATGGTCCTCAGCGGCACGGTCCGCAATGTCATTGACTTCGGCGCTTTTGTGGACATCGGCGTTCACCAGGACGGGCTGGTGCATATCTCGCAAATCTCCAATAAATTTATCAAGCACCCCTCGGAGGTGCTGTCGGTGGGCGATGTGGTAAAGGTAGTCGTATTGGATGTGGACGAGAAGAAAAAGCGTATCGGTCTGAGCATCAAGCAGGCAATAGGCCGGGAATGATCCTGCGCCCCGGCTCTGTCAGCGCCGTCTGTGTTTATCGCCGCAATACAGGCCGCCGGATGCCCTTGTTTTTGACCACTCATCTTACTTAGGAGGTGGCGTATGCCCCAAATCACGATCCATGACGCAGCGAAAGCGGTGTCGGTACGGAAGGTGCCCCTGGGCACGCTGCTGCTCCACGCCCTGGGCGGCGGGGTAGAGGCCCCCTGCGGCGGCCATGGCCGCTGCGGCAAGTGCCGGGTGACGGTTCAGGGGGCGCTGTCCCCTCCCGACCCCCCGGAGACATCCCTGCTGGGGGCGGCTCTCAGACGCGGCGTTCGCCTGGCCTGCCTTACCTCAGTGGAGGGCGACTGCACCGTGACCCTGGGCGCAGACCGGGCCGTTCGGGTCATCCGCAGCGACGGCACCATGCCCGCCTTTGCCCCGGAGCCCATTTTTGAAAAGTACGGTGCGGCGGTGGACATCGGCACCACTACCCTGGCTGCCCGGCTCTATGACCGCGCCGGGGCCCTTCTGGCCCAGGCGGCGGCCCCCAACCCCCAGCGCATCTACGGTGCCGATGTCATCACACGCATTGAAAAGTCTCTGGCAGGGGAGCGAGAGTCCCTGGCCCGGTGTATCCGGGACGGGATAGATTCCCTGCTGTGTCAGATGTCAGCTCAAGCCGGAATCCCCTCCGAAGCGGTGGACACCGTAGTTCTCACCGGCAACACCGCCATGCTGTATCTGCTCACCGCCCGGGATGTAGACTGCCTCTCCCACGCCCCCTTTCTTGCCGATGAGCTTTTCGGGCGGTACGCAGAGCCGGAGGAGCTAAGGCTCTCCGCAGCACCCAAAGCCCGGCTGTATCTGCCCCGGTGTATTTCGGCCTTTGTGGGGGCGGACATCACCTCCGCTCTGGTAGCCAGCCAGATCTGCACCCGCGACGAGAGTGCCCTCCTGGCGGACATCGGCACCAACGGCGAGCTGGCCCTGTGGCATAAGGGCCGTCTGCTGTGCTGCTCCACCGCCGCCGGGCCCGTCTTTGAAGGTGCCACCATCTCCCGGGGGATGCAGGCCAGCCCCGGCGCCATCCACCGGGTGACCTACGAAAACGGCAAAATTTCCTGCCGCACCATAGAAAGCGCCCCCGCCGCCGGCATCTGCGGCAGCGGCCTCATCGATGCGGCGGCGGTTTTCCTCCGGGCGGGGATCATCGACGAAACCGGCGCCTTCACCGACGAGGAGGACGCCTATCCCCTGACGCCGGAGGTGTCCCTGACCCAGAAGGACATCCGTATGCTGCAGCTGGCCAAGAGCGCTATCTGCGCCGGGATGCTCACCCTGCTGGAGGCCGGGGGGCTGGGCGCCGAAGGCCCCGCCCGTCTCATCATCGCCGGGGGCTTCGGCAGCTTCCTGGACCTCCGCAGCGCCGCCTGTATTGGTCTCTACCCCCCTGCTCTGGAGATCCGCGCCCGGACCATCGGCAATGCCGCCCTGGCAGGCGCGTCCATGATGCTCCTGCGGGGCAAGTACCGGCAGCAGGCCGCCGCCCTGGCAGAGCTGGCCGAAACGGTGGATTTGAGCGCAAGCCCGGTGTTCAGGGAAAACTATGTGGAATGCATGGGATTTGAAACGCCATAAAAGGTAAGCTCTATGCCCGGCTCAGAAGCATGGGCATAGAGCTCAAAACTGCTGAAAAAGGAAGTCCTTCCACATCCTCACAAGCCCACCGTCAAACCCCGGTGGGCTTTCGCTGTATTTTTATCCTTGCTTTTGTATTTCCGGTGCAGTAAAATGCCCATAAGAGGCTTTTTGCCTTTTCCCCCGGTCCCATCCTGCGGCCGCCGGGCGAATTTTCAGCCAGGAGGTCATCTATGGATTTGACATCTTTCAAGCGCGCGGCCGCCGGCCGCATTGTGGCCGGTCTATGTGCCGTGTGCCTGCTGTCCGGCCTGCTCAGCGGCTGTGCAGGCCCGGCGGACTCTGACTCCCCCAAGACGGATGCACTCCCTGTCATCACCGTGGGCAGCGACGACTATCCCCCCTTTAACTATCAGGACACCAGCGGCCAGCCCACCGGCATTGATGTAGACCTGGCAACAGAGGCCTTCCGCCGCATGGGTTACCGGGCCCAGTTCGCCACCATCGACTGGGAGGAGAAGAAGGATTTAGTGGAGAGCGGCGCCATCGACTGTATCTGGGGCAGCTTTTCCATCAATGGCCGGGAGGATCAGTACCTCTGGACCCAGCCCTATATGTATAGCCGTCAGGTCGTCGCCGTGCGCAAGGACAGTGACATTTATTCTCTCAGCGACCTGGCAGGTAAGCGCATCGCTGTGCAGTCCACCTCCAAGCCCGAGGAGCTGTTTCTCAACCACACCGATCCCCACATTCCGGCCCCGGGCGAGGTTTTCTCTCTGCAAAACCGCGAGCTGCTGTACCCCTATCTCAGCAAAGGCTATGCCGATGCCATTGCCGCCCACGAGACCTCCATTTTGCAGTGCATGGACGACTACGGCCTGGAGCTTCGCATCCTGGATGAGCCTCTTTTGGCCGTGGGCCTGGGCGTGGCCTTTGCCCGCACGGATGACCGGGGCCTGGCCCAGGAGCTCTCCCACACCTTTTCGCAGATGCGAGACGACGGCACCATGCAGCAGATTTTAGGCAAGTATTTAAAGGATCCTCAGAAGTATATGGAGGCAAGCAGCTATGCAAACGATTGAGCCTACTAAGACCCATTCCAAACGCCGGGTCCTCCTGTGGCTGCTGGCCGGCGTGGTGATGCTGTCCGCCGTGTTTGCTGTAACCGTTCAGGCAGACCTTTCCCACACCCGGCAGAGCCTCTCCTCCGCCACCGACTATGTCTGGAGCCAGTGCGCCCGCTACGACCGCATTGAGCTGGCCACCCAGACCAAGAGCCTCATGCGCGTTATCCAGAGCTGCAAGCAGTCGGCCTATGACCTGGGCACAGAGAGTGATCCCCCCTCCTCTGCCCTGCAAAGCTGCGTTGAGACTAACTATCTCTCCGGCATTCTCCTGCTGGATGCCTCCGGCCGGGTGCTGTCGCAGTACCATGAAAGCGGCCAAATACCCGATGGCGTTGGCGAAGCCCTCGCCTCCTCGGCCCTGCTGGACACCGCCGCCCACCCGGAAAAGCGCTATGCCATCCGTCTGGACTGCGCCGACGGCGGCAAGCTGGACCTGGCCGCCACAGCCCGCCCGGAGGGCGCCGGCATTGTGGTGGTCTATTACCAGACCCCCGCCGTGCATATTAACTCCTTCAATCTCTCCATTGCCTCCCTTCTCTCCGGCTATAGGACCGAGAATAACAGCACCGTCGCGGTGGTCCACGGCAAAACCATCATCGCCAGCAACGATGAGTCTCTCATCGGCTCCGAAACGGACGCCGTACCCATTTTACAGCAGCTCAGTCAGCAGTCCGGTAATAGGAGTCCCATGGAGACGGATACTGACCTGCAGCGCATAAAGCAGGATGGCTCCCCCTGGTACTTCGGGCTCGTGCGCCCGGGTCGCAATTTTTATATTTACAATTTTGCATCGCAGCACAATGTGTTTTACTATATGCCTCGTGCCATGATTTTTACTCTGGTGCTTTACCTCATTGCTGTCGGCGCCATCAACGGTCTCCGCCTGTGGGCCATCCAGCGCTACCGGGAAAAGCAGCTGGCCTCCCAGCAGGAGTACGCCCGGCAGCTTCAGGAGAAAAACCGCCAGCTTAGCGCCGCCGTGGAGCAGGCCGATCGGGCCAACGCCGCCAAAACCAGCTTCCTCTCCCGCATGAGCCACGACATCCGCACCCCTCTCAACGGCATCATCGGTCTTTTGGAAATTAACGCCGCCCATCCAGACGATGCGGCGCTGGTAAGCGCCAACCGCAGCAAAATGCGCACCGCCGCAGGCCATCTGCTCTCCCTTATCAATGATGTTCTGCAAATGAGCAAGCTGGAGAGCGGTCAGGTGATCCTCTCCCACGAGCCCCTGTCCCTAAGCCAGCTCGCCGCCGATGTGCTGGCCATCGTGAGCCAGCGGGCCAGCGACAGTGGCATCACCATGGAGTATACCTCCTCCCCCGATTCCCTGCCCGCAGACCGGGTCTACGGCAGCCCCGTCCACCTGCGTCAGATTTTCCTGAATATTTACAGCAACTGCATTAAGTATAATAAGCCCGGCGGCAAGATCTGCTCCCAGGTGGAATGTCTATCCTCAGACAGCGATACCGTCACCTACCGCTGGACTATCTCCGACACCGGCATTGGCATGAGCCCGGACTTCCTCTCCCGCATTTTTGACCCCTTCACCCAGGAGCACTCCGATGCCCGCAGCATTTACCAGGGCGCAGGCCTGGGTATGCCCATCGTGAAGAGCCTGATAGAGAAGATGCACGGCACCATTGAGATACACAGTCAGGAGGGTGTCGGTACCACCTTCCTTATTACCCTCCCCTTCCAGCCGGCCCCGGACTCCGATCCCCGGTCCCCGGTCGCCCCGGCCCCCGGCATCCGGGGCTATAAGCTGCTCCTGGCCGAGGATAACGAACTCAACGCCGATATCGCCCGAACTCTTTTGGAGGATGCCGGAGCCTCCGTCACCGTCGTTGCCGATGGAAAGCAGGCCCTGGAGCGGTTCCGCCAAGACCCCCCGGGGACCTATGACGCTCTGCTCATGGACATGATGATGCCCGTGATGGACGGTCTTTCCGCCACCCGCGCCATCCGCGCTCTGGACAGGCCGGACGCGAAAACCATCCCCATCATCGCCACCACCGCCAATGCCTTCACCGACGACGCCGAAAAGTGCCTCCGCGCCGGCATGAATGCTCACCTCCCCAAGCCCCTGCAAATGCAGTCCGTCATAGAAACCCTCGTCCGCTGCTGCGGCTCCTGAAAAGCATCCCGCCGCCCGATAACCATAGCATTTCCTGTAATATGTCATTGCGAAGCCAGTGCGCACACTGGCTGTGGGGAGCGAACTGAGCGCTGCCGGTGGCAGAGGAAGCGAAGTGAGCGAGTGG
>OHAU01001690.1_pt1 | contig 24151 bp, 20 predicted proteins | sample 1577181 | NCBI WGS metagenome assembly OHAU01 (sample SAMEA3541472, study PRJEB24748) | human gut metagenome | biome: human gut; feature: human-associated habitat; material: faeces | place: China | collected 2012 | reverse complement strand
GCACCGCCGCCGTCACCGCCGCCGGTAGAGCCGCCGCCCGGGGTATCGCCGCCGGTGGAGCCGCCGGGGGTAGAGCCGCCCGGGGTCAGACTGCGGACATAGCCGCAGACGTTGCAGGTGGTGTCCTTGTCGTCATCGTAGACATGGGCTTCGGTGTCCTGCACCGTATGGCAGATGGGACACTCCATCCAGTGACTGTGCTCGTCGTGGGTCATTTCCATCTTGTGGTCATGCTCAAATCCGCCCGGAGTCAGCGACAGCACATAACGCCTTGTTGCGTAATATTCCGTATCATCGTTCAGGGTCATGAGGAACTTTGTTTCCTGTCCGTTCACTGTACAGACGGTATCTTGGCTAAACTTATATCCGGGTTTTGCGTACAGACCCACCTGAAGGGTGTACCGTTTGCCCGGCCTGAAGGTGCCGGGGATCGGATCGCCGTCTATGTCGCCCTCGACCCAGTGGATCTTGGCGTCACAAACGTCTGCTCCGTTGTCCAGAATAACAACAGTCTCGTCCGGCATTTCGTGCTTTTTGGGGGTGTTTACACGGAGATTCACCTGCTCGATCATGGTCAGCACCTGCAGCGCGAACCTACGGGTCTTTCCATTGCCGCAGTTGTAGGAATAGGTCACTTTGGTTGCGCCGCTGTCCATCGTCAGGATCCCGTTGCTTACCGTGCCGCCCTCCCAATCGGATGCCCTGCTCGGGTCAAAACCGCCGGGTAGCGTATGCAGGTCAAAGGTGCGGGTCTGCGCGGAGACCTTAACAGGATATTCGTTGCCCTCGCAGCCGAGGTCGATGAATTCTGCGCAGCTGTCCACATTCAGCGATGTCAGTTGATTGTTTCTGCAGTCCAAGTCTTTCAATTTAGAGTTTTGGCTCAGATCCAGCTCCGTCAGCTGGTTCTTCCGGCAATACAGCTTCATCAATGCTGTATTATTGCTCACATCCAGTTCTGTCAGCTGGTTTTCCCCGCAAGACAGCCGCTCCAATGCTGTATTAGAGCGCACATCCAGTTCTGTCAGCTGGTTTGCACTGCAATGCAGCTCCTTCAATTTTTTATTCTGGCTCACATCCAGTTCTGTCAGCTGGTTTGTCACGCAATCCAGCGTCTGCAATTCTTTATTCTGGCTCATATCCAGTTCTGTCAGCTGGTTACCGACGCAATACAGCTTCGTCAAGTTGGGAAAAAACTCAATGCCCTTCAGGCTACGAATGTTCATAAAGTTGACATTGATTGTTTCGACTGCGTACCGCTCTTCCTGTGACAGAGTGCCGTTCCTGTTTTTGTCAACGTATTTGAGGAGATAACTCCAAAACGCTTCGTCCGGGAAGGTATTGGTGTTCTCCACATAGCCGGAGTCGTCGCTATCCGTAGCCGCAAAGGCGCTGAAGGGCAGGAAGGTGAATACCATAGCCAGCGTCAAAAGGGCACTGACAAGGCGCGTTCGTTTTGAGAATCGTTGTTTCATGGGATGCTCCTTTCTGTGGTAAATTTTTTTCAGGGCCCCATTCGGGAGAAGCGTCAGCTTCCCCCGAAAAAAGGGCACCCTTTTTCAAAAAGTGGTCATTGCCCGGCAGGGGCAGAATGAGCCTTCGGTTGTCAGCCTCCTGCCAGCTTGCGGTAGGCGTTCAGCACCTGATAGGCCGGGATGCTGCTGCCCGGGGCAAATTTGCCGTTCAGGCGGCGCTTCATCAGGCCCTGCTCCACGCACCACTGGGCTGCCTTGGCGGTATCCGGGTCTGCCACGTCTGCAAAGGCCGGGGCCTCGGCAGGCTCGGGACGGCCTGCGGTGTTCCACAGCAGCAGCGCGGTCTGGGCGCGGTTCTCGGGTGCAGCCACGCCTTCCGGCAGCAGGGCTTGCAGCTTCTGGCCGGAAACATAATTGTACACGCCGTAGCCCACAACGCCAGCCGCCACTGCGCCTGCCGCCGCCACGATGACGACCGCACCGCCGCCGTCACCGCCGCCGGTAGAGCCGCCGCCCGGGGTATCGCCGCCGGAGGGAGGCGTTACAGGAGGAACGGTGCCGCCGCCAGTGGAGCCGCCGCCAGCAACCGCTGTAAAAGTAACGTAATATTCAATAGTCCATTTAGGCTTCATTCCTGGGCTTGTGTACGAGGGATACGCTGTGCCGTTGATGATGGCATCCTGTCCACTGCCCTCAAATTCGTAACCGGTATTGGGTTCAAGTGGGATAATTACCTGGTAGTGTTTCCCCTCTTCAAATGTCGTCACGTCATGGCTTATCGGCTTGCCTGCGGCATCCACTTCTGCCCAACGAAGACTCTTGATCGTATAGCGAGGGTCAGATTTTTGTACCTCGCAGCTGCTGGGACTATTACCAGCCACTGGTACAGGGATAGTCATCTGGATGTTGGTGATTACGCTGCCCTCTGTCGCAGGCTTGGCGGTAAAGATGCGGGAAAGGGTCACCTGCTCCCACGGAGCTACATCGGAAGAGCTGTCCTTTTCTGCAGCTGTGCCGTTGATCTTGTATGTGGTGCTGTCCAAAAACTGCCAGTCCGCTCTTGCTGTCAGCTTCAGTTCCGCTCTGTACTGTTTGCCCTCAGCAAAGGCATCCGTGTTCGAAAGTTCTGCGCCGCTGTCCGCCTCATACCATGTGCACGCAGTACTAAATGCGGTTTTCTTGTCGGGCGTAACATTTTTGGCAGCGATCATGGCGGGAGTCATCCCGGCAGCAGGCTCTGTCACCTCGACCTCTGCGCTGTCAAGGTCGTGCCGTTCAAGTCCGCAGTCGGTGCACTTGCCGTCCGTAAAGCTGTGCGGAGCAGTATCTAAATCTATTCCGCAGACTTTGCAGAGCTTATAGTGGCGCGACCAGTCCTTGTTCCAGGCGTTAGCTCTGTGGATCTTGGTCGGCTTGATATACACTTTTCCCGGGGTAGTCTCCTCCGTGCATGCATAATCCATAAACAGCTTGCCGCATTTCTGACACTTGTAGTGTTCCTTTACGCCGGAACCGATGCAGGTCGCAGCCTTGCCGTTGACCATTTTCGGTTCGTGTCTGGCCTTGAAGCTGAGGGGGATATACACTCTGTTGTTTTTTGAATCCGCATACGGGTAAGTTTTTTTGAGAACGACGCTCAAATCTTCACCATCGACTGTGATCTTTTTAAATTTAAAGTCCCTCGCGGTGTTAAAAAAGTAGCCTTCCTCCGCACGGATTGGAACAGTCAGATAGTATGTTTCTCCCCTCTGGAAGCTGCCGGTCTCCGGCTTGGCATACTGCTGGTATGGCTCGTCCGCCACGAACCAGTCATTGTAATTCTGCCTGACGTAGAACCCATAGCCACTCGTTGCATTGATGGGTTTTTCTCCCTCGTTCTCCATTTTTTTTCGGAAGGCCTTGATCCATTCTCCAACGCTTCCGCCCTCGGTGATCTGCAGTGCATCGCAGCCGTGGGTGGTGAAAGCCAGCTCCTCTATCTCCTGGACGGTAGCCGCAAAGGCGCTGAAGGGCAGGAAGGTGAATACCATGGCCAGCGTCAAAAGGGCACTGACAAGGCGCGTTCGTTTTGTGAATCGTTGTTTCATGGGGTGCTCCTTTCTGTGGTAAAAGTTTTTTCAGAGTCCCATTCGGGAGAAGCGAATGCTTCTGCCGAAAAAGGGTACCCTTTTTCCGATCTGTTTAGGGGGTGTATTGCTGCAGGGCGTTTTCCTGGGCGGCGGCGGTGAGGGCATCCAGAGCGCTCATCACCGCCCGGTAGTTTGGGGGAAACTTGTTTTCCCCGTGGGCTTCGATGCGGGTGCCGTCGGCAAGAGTGGCTTCCAGCCGGAAGCTGCTGCCGTCCAGCACGTTGGGGTCGTGGCCGGAGAAGCCCGCCCAGCCGCCCACGCCGTACTCCTCCAGAATGGCCCTGGCCTGCTCCAGAAGCTCCGGCCCGGCCTGCTCTTGGTACACTTCTTCGTGGTACAGCTCCAGCTCCACCCGGGTGCCCTCGGGGGTGCGGGTGAGGCAGGTGCGGGAGATGGGCTGGATATAGCTGCCCTGCTCCCAGAACTCCAACGTTTCAAGGTCAGCCAGCGCCGGGGCGGAGGCCGCAGGCTCCGGGGGTGTTGGGGCGGGGCGGCTGGGGCTGCGGCTGAGCAGTGCCGCCCCCACCGCCAGTCCCAGCAGCACCAGCGAGAAGGTGCGCATGGTTCGTTCCCTCCTTTCTGTGCCCATGGGTCAATCTCCTTCCTTGGCCGTGGGGGGCAGGATGGTCATTCTGCCGTCCACCACTGCGTCCACCATCTCGTGCTCCCGGAAATACTCCATCAGGATATCCTGACAGGAGGTTGCCACGCTGCGGGGCTTCTGGAGCTTGCAAAGGGTGTCGTAGGAGATGTTGAAAAAGCTTTCGATGTTTTTAAAGTGGTAGTTCTGCAAGCCCACGGTGAACAGGGCGTCATCGCCGATCTCCTTGCCCACCTCCCTGCCGCAGTAGGTAAAGTAATCAAAATCGCCCTTGCGGCGGTCGTACCGCAGGCGCAGGGTGGAGGGCAGCTGGTAGAACTCCGTATGACCGGTGTAGGCTTCCTCCCGCAGCATGTAATGGAGCATCTGGCGCAGCTGCTGGCCGGTCACCTTGAACATGAATACGCCGTCATCGTAGGGGAAGCCCTCGATAAGGTCGCCGTAGGTAACGATGGGGCCCAGCTTTTCGGCCCGGATGCTGCCGGAGCCGATCAGCATCACATCCACCCCAAGGCTGCGGGTAAAGATATCGGCAAACAGGTTGCCCAGCTCGGTCTCCTGGGTGCGCTCCGGGTGGGTGAGCTCCCGGCGGAAGCGCCCTACGATGTGGCTGTACTTTTCGTCCACCTGACTGGTGAAACGGTGCAGCACCTGCTCCATGGCGGGGTTGCGGGGGCAGGTCTCGGCGCAGATGGGCACGGTGCGCCATGTGTAGGAATCGATGCAGTTGTTGTCCGTGTCCACGATGATGTCAAAGCGCCCGATCTGGTCGGTGCCGGTGCCCGCCTGCGCAATGACCACGCCGTTTTCCTCCACCGCGTGCTCCGGCAGGGTGTGGCTGTGCCCGCCGATGATCAGATCCACTCCCCACGCCGGGTCCAGCTGGCGCGCCAGATGGCGGTCCTCCTCAAAGCCGATGTGGGTCAGCAGCACGGTGAAATCAATGTCGATGCTGTTGTGGGCGTTGCAGATCTTGCCCACCTCGGCGGCAGCGGCGGCGGTGTCCACAAAGGAGCCTACCAGAGATTCGGACTTGGTCTGGTTGATGACGTCCTGCGTGATGATGCCGATGAACAGGATGTTCATGCCGTCCATCCGCAGGATCTTGTAGGGGGTGAACAGCCGGGTGGGGGTGTTTTTGATGTAGAGGTTTGCGTTGATGATGGGAAAGCGCGCGCATTTTTCGATGAACAGCAGGTGGGCGATGCCGTAATCCACCTCGTGGTTGCCGATGGTGACCACGTCCGGGGCAAGGGCGTTCATGATCTCGATGGTGGAAAGCCCCTTGTATTCGGAATCAATGACCGAGCCCCGGAACATATCACCTGCAATGACGTAGATGGTGTTGGGCTGTTCTGCCCGCACCTTTTCGATGTAGCCGGACAGCATGGAAACGCCGCCCACCAGTTTTTCGTCCACCTGCTCTGCCAGAAAGTCTCCGTGCAGATCATTGGAGTGGAGGATGGTGATCGTTTTGGTGTGTTTCATGGTGCATTCCTCCCGGTGTGGGTCGGCGGCGGTGGTCACCCCATGGCCTCCTGCCGTGCAAAGTAGACCGTGTTGACAAGGCTCAGGTAGCTCTCCTGACCGTCCAGATAGAACTTCAGGGCAAGGGTGTCCTCGTCCTCCAGCGTGACGGCGTAGCGGGAGCCGTCCTCCCCGGTAAAGGTGGCGTACCACTCCTGATTGGAGCGGAAGGGTACCTCCGGGGTGCCCTCCTGATAGAACAGGTCGGCTTCCTCCACGTTCAGCTCCGGGTAGGGGGTGATGTAGCTGGCGGTGAAGGGCAGCTGGCTGCCCTCGGTGTCGGCATCGGTGGGCAAAAAGCACATCCGGTCGGCGTCTGCGGGGTCGGTGTCAAAATAGCCCTCGTCGGTGTCGCGGCCGGTCTCCAGCCAGTTGCCCTCCAGCGACCATGGGCTGGTAGTGGTCTCCCAGTCGTCCCCCTCCGGGTAGATGGTAAAATCGCACACGCCCTCGGCTTCCACCACATGGCCGTTCTCGCCGGAAAGGAAGGGGCTGAATACCAGCTCTTCGCCGGTGCTGGGGTACAGTTCCACCTCGGTGTTGGGGGCGATATCGCTGATGTTGCACAGCAGCAGGATGGGCTGGCCATCCTCGCTGTAATAAAGCTGTTTGCCGCGCTTGAGCGGGTTTTCGGCATCGTCTGTCAGGGTCGTCTCGTAGACGAACAGGGTGGCATCCGGGTCCTGCGGGAAGATGCAGTACAAATCGCACCCGCCATCCGGTGCCACGACCCAGTGATCCTGCGGGATGTCATAGACGAAGCTCCACAGCTGGCGTAAGTCCGGCTGGCTGTCCAGCACCTTCTGCACATCGGTGGTCACCTCATAGGAGCCGCCCAGATACAGCACACAGGCGCGGTATTCGTCCTCCCCTGCCAGAAGGCGCATGTAGGTCACGTCCTCCGGCTCGGTGTACTCCTGTTTGGCGGAGGACGATGCGATCATGTTGTCTCCGTCCAGCATTTTTTCGGGCTTGGAGCTGGACGCGCTGCTGCCTTTGGACGACCCGCCGCAGCCTGCAAGGCCGATGGTCAGCGCCAGCAGGGCTGCCAAAAGTTTCAGGTTTTTCATAAGTTCTCCTTTCTCATGCCCTGCCGGGGCGCACCTCAGGGGGCAGCGCCGGGCGTTGGGTGTTGGGAAAAATCGTCTACGCCCTCCACCGGCACAGGGCGGCTGGTCTCGGCGGAAAGCTGCGGGTTCCAGTCCAGCGGGCGTCCGGTGCTGCAATAGACCGTTACCATGGTGTCGGTGTCCTCCCTGCTGCCGTTGCACAGCAGCAGAATGGGTTGGCCACCCTGCCTGCCGTAAAGCTCTTTCCCAAGCTGTGCGGGATACGCGGGATCCTGTTTTTCATAGACAAAAAGCGTATCCTCCCTGCACACGGCAAAGATGCAGTACAGCTCCCGCCCGCCGCCCGGCGCTGCGACCCAGCGGTCTGCCGGGATGTCCGCAACGAACTGCCACGGCTGTTCCGGTAAGCTGTCCAGCACGGCGTGCACATCGGTGGTGCGCTCCGGAACGCTGCCCAGATAGAGCACCCCAGCAAGCTCTCCGTTTTCCCCGGCCAGCTGCCGCAGCGCGGCAAGCTGCTCCGGCTCAGCAGAATCGGCACCGGAAGCCGCTGTGCTGCTGCCCTGCCCGGCGCTGCCGGGGGCGGGGCGGACAGGGTCGCCGTCCACCGCACCGCACCCTGCCAGACTGAAAGCCAGTGCAAGCAGTGCTGCAAAGGTTTTCATGGCTTTCATATCAGCTCCTTTTGTTTCAGGCCCACGGGTCGGCAGATTTCGGTATCCGGATACCGGTCATCAGGTATTGCTCCCACAAGAACCACTGCCCGTCGCCCTTGCGGCGCAGCTTGATGGGGCGGGGACTGTCGGCGCCGCCGCAGGGGATGAACAGCTTGCAGTAGCCCTCCTCGGTGTTGGAGGTGTGGTTGCTGCCCACCAGCAGGGTGAAGGGCTGGCGGGGGGTATAGCCGTTTTCCGGCGACGCACCCACAAAGTAGGAGAACGGGATATAGCTCTTGCCGTCCCGGAAGCGGTCGTTCAGGAAGGAAATCTCCTGCCCGTTCATGGGGCGGGGACCCCGCAGCCAGTTGAGCATCTCCAGCCCGATGTTTTTATCGGCACCGTAGGCGCACAGCGCGCAGACGGTGAGGGCTGCGGTCTTGAAGGGGGTGTCCAGACTGGCCTCCGGCAGTGCCTGCATCTGGGCAAGGCTTTCCGGCAGAGCCTGAAAGGTAAAGGTGACGGTCTGGTTGCCGGAAACATTTGCGGCGGCCTGCTTCATCTTATCAAAAAGTCCCATGAAAATACTCCTTTCTGTTTCAGCTGTGAGGGTTCAGCTCCGGTTCGGGTCATGGCGGGGCACGGTCCGCCTGCGGACGATCTTCTGGTTCAGATCCAGACTGAGGTTTACAAAATAACCGTTTTCAAAATACCATGCAAGGTCTTTGGTGTCCATGCCAACGCTGTTGCACAGCCACCGCAGGGGCACCTCCGGCCCGGAGTAGCTCTCCACCCTGCGGGCGATGGTTCTTGCATGGTAGCGTCGTTTTTCGTTGCGTGCGAACAGAACAAGGGGCACTGCGCCCACCACGATCCAGAACACATAGCCTCCGATGTGGGAATAGTCCTTATCCTGCAAACTCAGGCAGAGGGTATACAGCCCACCAAAGGAGCAGAACACGCAGAAGGCAAGCCCTGCGTTCCGCAGCCATTTGAGGACACGGGGAATCTCGCCGCGGGCTTTTTCCGAAAGATAAGGGTTCATAAACATACTCCTTTCAGAACGAGCCGCCTCCACCGCCGTGGGTGGTGCCGCTGGAGGAGGTGTGGGTGGAGCTGCCACCGGAATCGTCGGAGCTGGACTCCTTCGGCCGCTCGGTGCGGTGCACATCACGGTACAGGAACAGATCCCGCTGGTTGGTCAGCTTCATGCTGCCCTCCCGCACATAGCTGGCGGCATTCTCCTGGAACGCCACGCTGCGCAGCTGGCTTTTCATCACATGGACGACGACCCATGCCAGCACAAGGCCGATGCCCAGCGCAAGGAACAGGTACATGAGAGACAGCGGCTCCCGGGGCAGGTTATTCACATCGTAGGGGTGGCCCGCCCGGGCAGCGTCGATGTAGGTATCCGACCACTGGACAAAGGTGCGGAAGGCACCGGCGTAGTCTCCATCGGCCATGAAGGGGGTCATCTGCTCGCCAAGGTACTGGATGCCGGCATCCGTAAAGGCGGTGATGCCGTAACCGCAGGTGGAGATGTGCCATTTGCGGTCGCCTACGCTCACCAGCAGCAGCACGCCGTCCATATCGGGGCCGTAGCCGTACTGGCAGTAGTCATACAGGTCATCGGCATAGGCCTCCATGCTGTCGTAGTCCACGCTTTCCAGCGATTCGACGGTGGCAATGGTCACATCGAAGCTCTGGCGCAGGCTCAGCTCTTCCAGTGCGTCCTCCAGCTCGTTGTCCTCGTCCTCGGTCAGCACCTCAGCGTCGTCGAACATGCGGTAGTACAGGTCGGCAAAGCCGCCCTCCACCGCAAAGGCCGGAACAGCCAGCGCCGCCGCAAGAATCAGTGCTGCCAGCGCCGCAAAGAGGGAGTGCAGTCGGTTGGAAGTCTTTTTCATCGTTCGTCCCTCCTTTACAGGATCCGTGCCAGCCACAGCAGCCACATCACGCCGTAGGACGCGGCGGAAAGGGCAGCCGTAAGGCCCAGCATCCACTTGCGGGCAGCGCCCTTGTCCACGGGCAGGTCACCCACGAATTTGCCGCTCTGACCATTCATGGCAAACAGGTAGTTTTCACCCCGCCAGCTGGTGCTCAGCAGCCAGACCGGGAACAGGGCGTACTTTGCCTTGCCGCCGTGCAGCTGGATGCTGCTGTTTTCCACCTTGACCGAATCGTAGCCGGTAACGGTCTGCTGGAACGTCTCCTCAGTGGAGCGGCGGATGCGCTTATTGGCCCGCTCGATGCTGTCCTCGGCGTTCACATCGTATTTGTCCGCCACATAGCCGGCCAGATAGGCGGTCTGGAAGGGGATGGCATCCTGCATGGCAAAAGGCTCGATGGACTCCATCAGGTCGTCCTCGATCTTGGACGAGCCGTCCACCGGCACTGCGTCAAATCCCAGCGTACCATCCCGCCGGACTGAGTAGTAATTGGTCTCGGTATAGTCGTATTTGCTGTCCGACCAGCAGCGGGTCCGGGTGGCGGTAAAGCGCAGCTGGGCGTCGGCGTCGCTGTCAAAGAGCCAGAAGGGCACATACACGCCCTTGATCTCGTCGATGTGGTTCTGGCTGCGGAACACCCGGGGCAGCAGGGTCTTGCCCTTGAGGTGCTCCTGCAATTTTGCCTTGGCAGCCTTTTTATCCAGCTTGAAGGGGATGATGAGGTCAGGCCGCAGCGCCCCGGCAAACTGCCCGGTAAGGACGATGGGGTTGCCGCAGAACGGGCAGGCGGACGCACCCATGGTGTCGTCGCCCACGATCTCGCCGCCGCAGCTCTTGCAGCTGTAAGTATGCAGACCGGCGGTCTCCCCTTCTGCCCAGCTGCCGCCGGGGGTCGCCCACTCCATCTCGCTGGGCTTTTCGTCCTTCAGCTCCTCGTCATAGCCCTTGAGGGTATCCACGTCGAACTCGGTGTCGCAGTAGGGGCATTTCATCTTCTGGGTGGCGCTGTCAAATTGGATGGCGCCATCGCAGCAGGGGCACTTGTATTCCAGCATTCCTGCCATAGCGTTTCCTCCTGTTGTTTCAAAGGGGGCCGGGGGCTCTTCCCCGGCCCCGCTGTTTTTGCGTCAGTCTCCCCGCCAAAGCGGTCGGCTCAGAAATCCGTAGTGATGCGGAACACCACCGGCTCGTCCGGCTCGGTGGCTTTGCCGTGGTGGCCCACTGCAAGGAAAGCGTTTTCTTCCAGCGGCAGGAAAACATCAAAGGTGCAGAAGTCGCCGCACAGCTGGCACAGGGTCTCGCGCTCGCCCACGGGGAGAGACTTTTCCAAAAAGGTGCCGTCCGGCCCGTACAGCTCCCACATATAGCCCGTGTCCAGCAGATAGCCGTTGGGGCGCTTCATCATCACGGCGTTAAAGCTGCCCACCGGCTGCGAGCTGCGGGCCAGCTCATTGCCGTCCAGATCAAAGGCAGCAAAGTAATCATCGCCGCTGGATTCCAACTCGCCCACCGTCAGCAGCTCGTCCCCGCTGAGGTTCAGGGAGGACATGCTGCAGAAGGGGCCCATCTCGTTATCACCCTCCAGCGTCAGCTCGGTGTACTCGCCGTCCTGCACCAGCACCGGCGCGGAGTTGGTCCGGTAGAGCACGGTCAGATCCCGGTCCTTGGAGGAATAGCAGCGGCCCCAGTAGTCCAGTGCGTCGCCGGGCTCCTCCGGGTCGCTGCTGTTCAGATCGTAGCAGTAGACATCAAAGGTTTCCAGGACATACAGGATGCCATTGCGGTCGATGCTGAGGGCGTCGCTGCCGTCAATGTTGTACTCTTCCACCGGGGTCAGCCGGTCGTCCTTGATGGCATACTCGAAGATCTTGGCAGACTGCTCTTCATCGTCCTCGTTGTAGAAGCTGAAGAAGTAATTGCCCCGGTAGCTGTCCGCATGGATGCAGTGATGCGCTCCGTCCAGTTCCCGGCGGACGTCAAAGGGGATGTACTGCGCCTTGAAGGTGTATTCGCCGATGGTCAGCTCCCCGGTCTGGAACTGGGTCACAGGGGCCCCTGCAGGGGCGGCTTTGTCCACTGCTGATTCCGGCTGTGCCGAAGCGGACGGGGCACTGCTGCTGGAAGCCGGTGCACTGGAAACGCTGGATGCGCTGGCGGCACCGGAGCCGCCGCAGGCGGTCAGCCCGAGGGCGGCGGTGGCAAGGCCCATGGCCTTGAGGAAATCTCTGCGCTGGATCTTTCTCATATCCGTTCCTCCTTTTGGGGTCACTGCACTTTTGCAAAGGCTTCGTCAGCACGGCGGCTGTACAATGCCATGCCGCCGGTCTGGGCGTCGTTTGCCAGATTGATGTTCTCCACAAAGCGGGCCTTTTCCTGCTCAGAGAGCTGCCCGCCCTTCATGGCGGCGGATGCCACGGCACCCATGGCACCGATCATGCCCATCTGGCCCTTCAGCTCCCGTTCCTCGGCCTTGGACATCCTGCGTCCGAACAGGCTGGTCTCATTATCGTGGACCCCGAAGATGTGGTCCAGATGCTGCCGTGCGATGTGGGCATAGCCGATCTCCCGCCGGTCCCGCTTGCTGAAGCAGATGACCAGCTCCTGCTTGATGTAGGGGTGGGGATGCATGCCCCGCTGGGTCTGGGCCTCGGTGATGCTGCGGGGCTGCACCAGCTTCAGCTTCAGGCCGCCGCCGTTGAGGGTGGGTTTCTGGCCCGGCTCCTTGGCGGGGGTCTCGTCCAGATACTCCTCATAGCTGGCGATCTGGTCGTAGCGGATCAGCTCCGGCATCTTGCCCCGGCCGCCCGTGCGGTCGTCGATGTACAGCATTCCCAGCTCATCGCAGAACACCAGCCCCATCTGCGACGGGGTGGAGGGGTATGCGTTGACCCGGAACTCGGTCTTGTTGAACACCTCGTCGAACACCCGCTTCATCCGGGCCATGTACGCCATGTGCTCCTTTGCCTCGTCCAGCGTCAGCTCGCTGAGCCGGATATATTTGGAGCACTTGTTGCCGCAATCGTCGCAGAGGAACTGTCCGTCCCGCAGCTTGGAGCGGTGCAGGGTGCCGCACTCCTTGCCGCAGACGGCGCAGTTCTGTTTTGCGAACAGGTTGGAAAAGAATCCCATCATGGTATGCTCCTTTCATTGCTCTGTATTTGTCAGATCAGGTCTGGTCACTGTCGTCAAAGGGGTCGCCGCACTCCGGGCAGAACTTGGGCGGGTGAGCGGGGTCTGCCGGCTCCCAGCCGCATTTGTCGCACTTATATTTGGGCGTACCGGCGGGCTTGGGTTTGCCGCACTCGGAGCAGAACTTGCCTTTGTTCACCGCGCCGCAGCTGCAAGTCCAGCCTTCTGCTGCCGCCGGGCGGGGCTTGCCGCACTCCGGGCAGAACTTGCCCGTAACGGTAGCACCACAGCTGCAGGTCCAGCTGTCCGCAGCGGGCTTCGGCTCCGGCTTTTTGCTGCCACATTCCGGGCAGAATTTGCCGGTAACGGTAGCACCGCAGCTGCACTGCCAGCTTCCGGCAGGCGCTGCCGCAGGCTGAGGACGGCTGACCTGCTGGGGGGCATCCACGCTGTCCGGGCGGGCCTGCTGGCCCATGGCGAACAGGTTCTGGGCGCTCATGCCGCCCATGCCCCCGGCTCCGGCGGCCATGCCCATGCCCATAAAGCCGGTCATCGCACCGGCGGTGTTGCCGGCGGCGGTCTTCATGGCATCGATCTGACCGCCCACCAGACGGGCAGCGGCGGTGGTGGGATCGGTGGTCATGGCGTTTTCTTCCCACTCGGTGATCTTCTTCTGCTGCTCCTCCGGGATGGACAGGGAGTTGATGTTGAAGGAGAACACTTCAATGCCGCGCTTTTTGCGCCAGACATTCGACAGCTGCTCGTTGAGGGCATCCGAGATCTCCAGCGTGTGGGCGGGGATCTCGTAATACTGCACCTTGTTGGCAGAAAGAGTAGCCAGCGCGGGCTGCAAAGCGTTCAGCAACTCACTCTTCAGGCGGGGAGCGATCTCGGATGCGTCATACTGGGTGGAGACGTTGCTGCACACGTTGGTGTAGAACAGCAGCGGGTCGCAGATGCGGTAAGTAAAGCTGCCGTTGCAGCGGATATTCACCGAGAGCTTGTAGCCCCGCTCCTCGCTGACCACCACCCGGAACGGGATGGGGGTGGCGGTGCCGTACAGGATCTCGCCCAGCTCCTTGGTGTTGATGTAGTACACGCGCTGATCCTTGCCGGTGTCGCCGCCGTAAGTAAAGCGCTTGGCTACGGTCTGGAAGGTCTCTGCCAGACTGTCGCCGAAGTTGCCGGTGAACACGCTGGGCTCAGTGGAGGAGTCGAAGGTGAACTCGCCCGGCTCAGCGCACACCTCCACCACGCGGCCCTGCTCCACGATGAGCATGCACTGTCCGTCTGCCACGGCGATGCCGCTGCCGTTGGTGATGATGTTGTCCTCGCCGTTGTTGGAGCTGCGGCGGGAGGTGCGCTTCTGGCCCTTGACCATCAGCACATCCTTGTCCAGAGAATCGCAGTAGAAAAATTCCTTCCACTGGTCTGCAAGGGTTCCGCCCAGTGCGCCCATACCTGCTTTGATAAGACCCATAGTAATTTCCTCCTGTTATTTGTTTGGTGTAAGCGACAACGCTTTGTCATCGCATTGCGTTCGGTTTCGGTCACGGTACAAGGGTTAGATCCGGGGAGTCATTTTTCCAGTAAACGGGACGCGTGTCCCGGTCAAACAGCACTTCTCCGGCGCGGTATTTCAGGCTGCAGCCGCTGGGGCTGCCGTCATCGTTCAGCAGAATGGCCCAGAACTCGCAGGGCCTGCCGTCTGTGTCGGTCAGTGTAAAGTGCAGCTCGGTGCCGTCCTCGGTGCGGCCCTGTGTTCCCTCTGCGGTGCCGGTCAGAATGCCGCTCCACCCGTCCCATTCCACGCTCATGCAGCAGCTGCCGTCCGGCAGGAAGGTCATCCAGCGGATGCCCTTTGCGGCCTCGTCTCCGGCGCGGTAAGTTCCCCACAGCCTGCGGGGGATGGCGGAGAAACCGATATCGTCCCACGCTCCTGTACGCCGGAACACATACCACACGGTGCTGCCCTTTTTCAGGCCGGTGGACTGCATCAGCAAAGAACCGTCCTCCATCATGGAGATAATCCAGCGGCTTCTGCCGTCCTCGCTGAGGCAAGTCAGGTTCCAGCCCTGACTTTTTTTCCCGTCCCAGCCGGTCACAGCGCCGGCATTCAGCTCTCCGGTACGGGTCTCGGCAGCAGACTGAATCTGCGGGCTGAGGTATTTTTTCTGTGTGAAAGCAGCGGTCACCGTGCCGGTGATCTCGGCCTTTTCCAGCCGCAGGGTGCAGCTTTCGTTGCGGTCGGCGGGGGCATAGCTTTCACCCTGCGTCACCGCCGTGACTGCCATCCATTCGGTTAGCACCTGCTGCTCCCAGTTTTCCGGCAGGGCTGGAGGTTCTGCCACAGTCTGTTCGGTGCGCCGCCCGTCTGCCCCGGGCTTTTTTTGCGCCGGGCGGTCTTCCGGGGTGGAAGCAGCGGCGGAGACAGAGGCCGGGGCGGCGGTACTTGCCGGGGGTGCAGTCTCTGCCCCGCAGCCCGCCAGCAGCGCTGCGGCCAGCAAAGCGGCCGGTATCCAGCGGAACGCGTTGTGTTTCATGGTGGTTCTCCTGTATTCTCGGTGGTCGTACCGGGGTCAGTCGGCTGTCAGCGGCACCCGCTGGGGCCATGTATCCGGGCAGCGGATCATTTGCAGCTGTGTCGCGCCCTCTTCAAAGGGGTTGGGGCCGTCGATCATGGTAAGGGACAGGGTGTTGGTGTGCAGGTCGTACTTCATCGCCGCCACAAAGGTGATGCCGGGTATCCCATCCGGGGTCTCGTTGGTAAAAATGCCCAGTACCATGCCCTCCGGTACCACGCCCAGATAGTCGGCGTAGCCCTGATAGAAAACGTTGTTGTCCTGAACACCCATCTGGAAATAACCGCCGCTTTCCACGTCCATCCAGTCAAATTGGTTGTTGGCCATGTCGTTGAAGGCACCGGTGACCTCAGAGGGAAGTTCCAGCTCGTTCCACTCTGCCGTCAGGGGAGCAAGTTCCAGCACAGAGCCATCCTCCTGATGCAGGTTCACCTCGCTGCCGCTGCGTTCCAGCGCCACGCCGTTGTTGGCAATGTAGATGGGGTCCTGACAGACCAAAGCATTTCCGGACATAAGGCAGCGCAGCACATCCACATATTCCACCACGCCGTCCTTGGTCAGCAGATAGACCACCGGGTGGAAGGACGCGCCGATTTCTCCGATGCACACATCCACATACTCATTGTAGATGCCAAGGATGGGGTAGGTGCGGTCCTGTTCCAGCCGGATGCCGTAATCCGCGTCCCATGCGGCGGTCTCCGGCGTGCGGCGGAGGGTGATAGTGCCCTGCGTTCCTTCCAGCTGCACCGAAGCGCTGCCGTAGGTATCGGTCAGCACCGTCTGCGGCTGCGGGTCAGCAGCCTGCAGCGGGATCTCCACATCCAGCTGCCGCCAGCCGCTGCCGGCGGTGGAGCTGCACCCGCCCCGGAGCACCAGCCGGTTTTGTTCCGGCAGCAGCAGGCACAGGTCATCCAGCTGGTTGTTTTCCAGCGTGTTCATCCGCATGCTTGCCAGATTGCCGTCGCCGAGCAGGCCCTCGTAGTAGCCGCCCTGCGCCATGTGCCGGTCAAAGGTCTGCATGGCCCCGCGCAGCATCTGCTGCTGCACGGCGTCCGGGTCCAGCCCCATGCGCTGCAGCATTTCCGTCACGGAGACCTGCTTTTCGGTGGCAAAATCGAAGCACCAGCCCCGGGAATACCCCGGGTCTAAGCCGCCGTCGTAGCGGAAAACCACAAGGCTTACGCAGTCGCCGTACCAGTAGGCGTCCCAATTGATATAAGTATCCGGGCTCCCCTCGTCCTGCTGGGGCTCGATCTCCGGGCTGTCCTCGTACTCTCGGAATTCTGCCGCATACATGGCGGCAAGCTCATAGTTGATATAAGCGGCGTCCGGGCTGTAGCACACAAGCTGCGGCACATGGATGTTCAGCCTATAGGTGATGTCGTACTCGTTCCGGATGGTCTTTTCCAGCGTGAACTGCTCGGTGATGCGGTCTGTCTGGGCGGCCTGCACCGCCGTGTCTGCAGTGCTTTGGGAAGCTGCGCCGGAGCTTGCGGGGGCAGCGGGAGCCGCTGCGCTGCCGCAGCCGGTCAGCCAGAGAGCCGCCGCCAGCACCGCAGCGGCAAGGCGTTTGTGTTTCATGGTCGTTCTCCTGTGTTCTCAGCCGTAGCTGCGGGTCATCTGCAGCTGGGTCTCGCCCTCGGCAAAGGGGTTTTGCCCGGCGATCATGGTCATGGTCAGGTTCTCGTTGTACAGGTCCATCTTGAACGCCGCCACAAAGTTGAGCCCTGCATCCGTAGAGATGCCCAGCACCACGCCCTCGGGCACCACGCCCAGATACGCGGCATCGCCCTGATCCATGCGGCTGTTGTCCTGCATGCCCATCCGGACGCTGCCGTCGCTGGTCAGGTCCATCCAGCTCCAGCCGGTTTCGTCGGTGTAGTTGTAGGAGCCGGTGACGGAATAGGGGATCTCCTGCGCGCTCCACTCTGCCGACAGGGGAGCCAGTTCCAGCACAGAGCCATCCGCCCGGCGCAGGTTCACCTCGCTGCCGCTGCGCTCCAGCGCCACGCCGTTGTTGGCAAAGTAGATGGGGTCCTGGCAGATCATGGCATCCCCGAACATGAGGCAGCGCAGCACGTCCACATACTCCACCACGCCGTCTTTGGTCAGCAGATAGACCACCGGGCGGAAGAATCCGTCCTCCTGCTCCCCGATGCACACGTCCACATATTCATTATAGGAGCCAAGGATGGGATAGGTGTGCGCCTGTTCCAGCCGGAGGTTGAGTTCTGTGTCCCAAGTGGCGGTCTTGGGCGCGGGGCGGAGGGTGATGGTGGCCTGCGTTCCTTCCATCTGCACCTGCACACCATCGTAGGTATCGGTCAGCACCGGGGTGTCAGCGGGGGGCAGCGAGAGCTCCATATCCAGCTGCTGCCAGCCTTCTTCGCGGCTGTACTTACCCCGGAGCACCAGTTGATCCTGCTGTGGCAAAAGCAGGCACAGGTTTTCCAGTTCATTGTATTCCAGCGTATCCATCCGCATTTGCGAAAGCTCTCCGCCGCTGCGCAGGCCCTCGTAATACGCGCCCTGCGCCATCTCCCGGTCAAAGGTCTGCATGGCCTGCCGCTGCACCTGCGCCTGTACTTCGTCCGGGTCCAGACCCATGTGCTGCAGCATCTCGGCTGTGGTGAGCCGCTTGCCGGTGGCAAAATCGAAGCACCAGCCGCTGTAACGCCACGGGGCGGTGCCGCCGTAGCGGCTGCGCACCACCAGACTGACGCAGTCGCCGTACCACCAGTCATCCCAGTTCACACCGATCTGCGGAACCTCGCCGTCCGGCAGTTCGGCTTCTTCGTAGGTCTCATACTCCCGGAAATCTGCCGCATAGATGGCGGCAAGCTCCTTGTTCAGGCTTACGGCATCCGGGCTGTCGCATTCCAGCTGCGGCACATGGACGGAAATGTACTGCACCGCTTCCTCCCCCCACACGCCCGAAACGTTCTTTTCCAGCGTGTACTGGTCGGTGATGCGGTCTGTCTGGGCGGCCTGCGTCACCGCGCCGGGGGTGCTTCGGCTGCTGTCGGAGCTTTGGTCGGCAGCGGCGCTGGGGCTGCTCTGGGTGCCGCCGCAGCCGGTCAGCAGCAGCGCCGCAGCCAGAGCAAGGCTTACAAGGTGTTGGTATTTCATGGCGGGCTCCTTTTCTATGGTATGGTTCAGCCGTCTCCTATGCCTTGCCACTTGTCGATGATGTAGGCGGCCCAATAGGTCTTGTCGTTGATATCCACCACGGTGATGCCTACCTTATTCACCACCGGGTCGTCCTCATGAAGCCCCGGCACACCGCCGTAGTCCTTGATCAGTTCATCCACCAACTGCTGGAACTGGGCCTCTGTGGCGGGGTAAAGGCGATCCAAGCTGTAACGTTGCTTTCCTTCGTGGTCAAAATCCACGCCTACCCGGTACTGATTGAGCATACCGAAGATAGCCGTGGAGCCGGCACTGTAACCGGCTTCGTTCAGACCTTCCCACATCTTTGCGGAATAGTCGCCCTCCATCCGCAGCCTGAGCCCTTCGTCCGACGGGAACTCCGGGCTGCCGTTATCCACAAACATCTGCACATCTGCCTGAATGGCGTGTTCCAGACCCTTGCTGTACTCGAACTTGATGTTCTCCACCTTTCGCCGGGCCAGCTCTGCGTTGAAAATGGTCAGGATCTTCTGCCCGTCCCGGATCACAGGGATCGGCGGCGAGGGAGGCGTTTCTGTGGCAGAGCCGGAACTTGTAGAGCCGGAGGAGCAGCTATCGTCACAGGCTGCCAGCGCCAGCATCACCGCCGATGCGCCGGAGAGCTTGAGGAAGGTCCGTCGGTCGTATCGTTTCATGGGGGTGCTCCTTTCTATAAAGCCCCGGACACAGGGGGAGTGTGCCCGGGGCAAACAGGGGGATGTCTTGATGTCTGGTTATCTTATGCCTTTTTATTCCAGAACACGGTAGCGATCATGTAGGTCTTGCCCTGAACCACCGGGCAGTAGACGCTGATAAACTCTGCCTCCCGGCTGAGACTATACCCCATGATCTTATTCACAAATTTCTGAATCACCGCATCCTCGCAGGAATACTCAAACGTCAAGGATATCGCGCCTTCGCCAGTCGGTTCGGAAATTCCGGCAGCGCCTCCAAGATCATACTTTTTCTCCAGTGAGATTTTCCACTCTTGAATCCCAACCAGTTTCTGCATGTCTTCCGTTGTCAGCGTATGCACCGGTTCTTTTGCGTCCTCGAAGATTCCTCCTTGGATTTTTATGGCTCCCTGCGCTTCCTGATTGAGGGTCAGCTGCTCATGGGTAACCTGACCTGCATCAAACTTTTTCTTCCAGACCTTGTTGATGGCTGCCACCAGCTCAGCTTCCTTGCCGGTGGGCGCTGCGGGAGGTGCCGGAGGTGTGGAGGGCCCGCCGCATCCTGCCAGTGAGAGCGCCACAACGGCTGCGCCGGTAAGGGTGAGGAATTCGCGTCTGTTCAGTTCTTTCATGGGAATGCTCCTTTCAATACAGTATATTATAGATTACGGTTCGGGATTTGTGGGAAGTCCGTGCATCCCTGCCCCGGTTCAGTGCTGTGAATAGTTTACCATTACCGCCACCGCATAGGTCTTGCCCTTAATGGTGGGGCAGTAGAGCCCGATCATCCACTGCTCGGGATGCGGACTCACCAGTCCAGGCCCGGCCAGATACCGCACAAACTCCCTGACCTCGCTCTGACTACGAGGATACAGTTTCGTTAATTGCATACCGTCATGGGTGCTGTTAGAAACTCCCCCAGTCCCCCGATAGCTTCCGCTTCCATATTTTTTATCGATTTCCGCTATCATTTCAGACTCACGGTCTTTGTAGTCGTAGAATACATCATTAGGCAGGTTCCATCTACGGTAATCCTCCTCGTCCATTTCAGGGTCATAGGTTTCAAAAGGGCTGGCTGTAAACTTTGCGAGGTCGGCAGCCTCCTGACAGTAGACCACAGACTTGCAGATATCAAGGTTGGGATTGGGGGCTACTTGTTTGTTGACTTCATACCAGACCTCGTTGATGGCTTTGAACAGGGCCAGCTCTTTGCTCTCAGAGGCCGGAGGTGCCGGAGGTGTGGAGGGCCCGCCGCCGCAGCCTGCCAGCGAGAGCGCCACAACGGCTGCGCCGGAGAGGGTGAGGAATTCGCGTCTGTTCATCTCTTTCATGGGGTGCTCCTTTCTGTTTGTCCCCTCTGCTTTTTAAGGGGCTCTGGTTTTGGTATTCTCTGCACTTGCAGTCCGCTCCATCTTATGCTATCCTTATGAATAGAATCCGCAGATGCCTGTTGACGCGTTTTGTGCACAGCGACAGGCTTTCTGCACCGGCGCGGGACCTCTTCTGTTTGTACTGTATCATACCCGGAAAAAAATTGCCCCCTCAGAAAAGCCGTTTTGGGGGGGCTATTCCAAAAAAATTTTTTGGGTTTTGGGCTTCCCCCTCAAAAAATCCCCCCAAAAAGCCCAAAATTGGGGGGATTTTGGGGTGGTTTCCCACCAAAACAGGCAGCTGCAGCCCTGCCTGTGCCGGTTTTCCCCCTCTGGCTGCAATGTGCGGAAAGGAGTCATGAAAAATGGAACGAAGGACATTTTTAAAGCTTGCGGCGCTTGTCCCCGGTCTGGCTCTTGCGGGCTGCGGCGGCAGCAAGACCCTGCTTTCTCCCAAGGACCCCACCATGCTCAGCATCTGGCATGTGTACGGCGAACAGGCAGACTCGCCCATGAACCGCCTGCTGACCGAGTTCAACGACACGGTGGGCAGAGAGAAGGGCATCCTGCTCAACGTGACCAACATGACCAACAGCGCCGCCATCGGCGGCCAGCTGCAGGACGCCAAGGCCGGCAAGCCCGGCGCGCTGGACCTGCCGGACCTGTTCTCGGCCCACTCCGCGGACGCCAGCGCTCTGGGCATTGAGAACCTTGTGGACTGGAACGACTGGTTCACCGCCGAGGACATGGCGGCCTATGTGCCCGGCTTTGTGCAGGACGGCATCATTGACGGGAAGCAGGTGGTGTTCCCGGTGTCCAAATCCACCCAGCTCATCTTTTTGAACGGCTCCCAGTACGCCCGGTTTGCGGCAGACACCGGGGCGCAGCTTTCCACCTTTGCCACATGGGACGGCTTTTTTGAAATGGCGGGTGCCTACCGGCAGTGGTCGCAGGGCAAGCCCTTCTGCGCGCTGGATTACCCCCTGCGTCTGGTGGAGCTGAACGCGCTGGAGCAGGGCAGCGGTGAGCTGTACAAGGGCAGCTGGTACGATCTGACCAACGAGACCTTCCGCGCTTCGTGGATGGAGTTTGCCCGGGCGCTGGTACAGGGTGATATTCTGATCTCGGACCTGTACTCCAACACGCAGGTGATGACCGGCGAGACGCTGGCAGGTCTTGGCAGCTCTGCGGCCATCCTTTATTACAATGATTTCGTCACCTACCCGGACAACACCACCGAGCCCACCGACCTGCTGCTGGCTCCCCTGCCCCACGCCGCAGGCACCACCACGCCCCTGATGCCGCAGGCCGGTGTGGGTCTGTGCGCCTTCAAGACCACCGACCAAAAGGCCGAAGCCGCCGCCGTGTTCCTGCGCTGGCTCACCGAGCAGCAGCGCAATCTGGAATTTGCCGCCGACACCGGATATATGCCGGTGTCCAGCGCCGCCTTTGATGCCATTGCGGACTATCCGTTTGAGCAGCAGAGCTATCAGCGGCTGTACGACGTCTACAACGAAATGCGCATCCAGAACACCCCCCTGTCCGAACCGGGCATCGTGGGGTACCACGCCAAGGCCAAAACCTTGTACGACAGCCTGCGCCAGCGCCAGAAGGACTATCCCCAGCGCCTTGCGGACGGCGAAACGCTGGAAGCCCTTGCCGAGGAAACATGGCAGCTGCTGTGTGACAATGCCTGAGCCTGCCGCTCAGCCGGAAAGGAGGGACTTTGATGCACTTTGTTGACCGGCACCGTGAAAAGATCCGCCAAAGCCCCATGAGCAGCCGGCTGCTGTGGGCCTGCCTGCTGCTGGTGGTGCTGCTGGTGTTGACCTTTGGTGCGGCGCTGTTCCTGTTTGCCAGCCTGCACAACACCAAAAAGGATATCAGCCGCAGTCTGCAGATCCAGTTTTCGGTGTTCCAGAATGATATGGAGCGCTATTTTGACCAGCTGGCGGTCATGGGTGTGAACCTGTCCGAGGACATGAGCGCAGAGGTGGACAAGGAGCTTGCTCTGCGGCAGATGTCCTTTGCCCAGCTGAACGACTCCCCCGAGGTGCTGAACGCGCTGGAGGAGAAAATGATCGAGCCGCTGTGCCGCCGTCTGCGCCAGACCGGCTGTTCCGGCGCTTTTGTGCTGCTGGATGCCACCGTCAACACCCGCATGGAGGGAGCAGAGCATTCCCGCGCCGGGCTGTATGTGCAGAAAAGCGGTGCCGACACCCCCACCGTGCCCCTGCTGCTGTACCGGGGCAGTGCACAGGTGGGCAAGGCCCGCAGCGTGATGCCCCACCGCAAATGGCGCATGGAGTTCCAGACCGACCAGTTCCCGGACTACGACCGCTGGATGACCCCCGGCAGCACCCCGCTGTACCAGTCTTACACGCTGACCGAGCGGTTCGAGCTGCCCGGCACTTCGGAGGAGGTGCAGTTGTTTTTGCTGCCCCTGCAGGGGCGGGACGGCACGATGTACGGGCTGTGCGGCTTTGAGATCAGCGAGAGCTACTTCAAGCAGAACTTTGCCCAGCCCACCGGCTTTGACCGGCTGAGCTGCCTGCTGGCCCCGGCGGGGGACGGCCTTGCCGCCGATGCCGCCCTCAGCAGCGGCACCACCGGCGGCTACTACCATGCCCCCCGGAACACGCTGGTGCTGCGCAGCATGGGCGGCGGGCTGACCCAGTTGACCGGCCCCGACAGCGCCTATGCGGGCATCTCCCAGCTGTGCCGCCTGAGCGAGAGCCAGTCCTACCGGCTGGCGGTGTGCATCCCCATGGCAGACTACCGGAGACTGGTCTTTTCCGGCAATCTGCAGATGCTGCTCATCGGCCTGTTCATCGCCTTTTTCGTGGTGTTCTGCTGCATGAACTTCCACCGGCGCATCCTCTCGCCGGCGTTCCGGCAGTTCGAGGAGGACCGGCGGGAATCCCGGCGGCGGATGGACGAGCTGCAGCTGGAACGCCAGCAGATGCAGACTGAGTTGTCCCGGCTGGCGGACGTGTGCCGCAACGAGTCGGTGCCCGATGCCTTCCAGACCTTTGTGGCGGGCATCCCCACCCTGACCAAGACCGAACGCCGCATCTTTGACGGCTACGCCGCCGGGCTGCGCACCCGGGAGATCGTGGAGCAGCTGGACATCAAGGACAGCACCCTGCGCTTCCACAACAAGAACATCTACGAAAAGCTGGGTGTAAGCTCCCTCAAGCAGCTGCAGCAGTTCGTGGCGATCCTGAACTCCGGCAGCGGCAGCGCCCCGGACTCCGCCCCGGACGAAAAGTGACCCAGCAAGCAATGTTTTCGTCTATACAAAAACACTTTTTGCGTTGCAAAATGCTTGTTGGGGAACACCCCAAACCCCTTTGATCTGCATTTTCAATGCAGGCTGCGCGTCCCGGCGGGACGCTTTTGAGGATGTCAATCGGCACATCCTACGAAAAATCCAGTTCCTTTTTGGCGTAAGGGTCAATAGAAGAATTTGATGGTTCATGGTACAATAGCAGACGTTGCGTGTTGTGCGGTTTGCACACGAACATAGTGAAAAGGAGCTGTTGAACGTGGATACGATCTATCTGCTGCCCGGTGAGGAACGCTGCGTTGATTTTCGAGATGCCAATGGAGTCCCGAGAGTACACTACACTTACTGTTCCATCCGTGGCAAACTTTTCAACTGCACCTGCTGCACAAAGGATGAAGCGCAGCGGCTGTGTGAAAATTGGCTTATAAAACAGGACCGCTGCTATATAAACTAAAGAACGCCGAGGGTTCCTCCCACATGGGAAGGGATTCCTCGGCGTTCTTCATTTCATGCTTTTTGATTGCCCGGTCAA
>OHAU01001686.1_pt1 | contig 24174 bp, 17 predicted proteins | sample 1577181 | NCBI WGS metagenome assembly OHAU01 (sample SAMEA3541472, study PRJEB24748) | human gut metagenome | biome: human gut; feature: human-associated habitat; material: faeces | place: China | collected 2012 | reverse complement strand
GGCGCGGCGGGCAACTCCGCCGCGCCCGGTTTTTGCGCCGGAAAACCGGGCGTTTCTGCCGCCGCGTGCAGCCGGGAAAATAAATATGAACTTTCTATCAATAATATAGAGAAAGCCCTTGACTTTCCGCCCGCCCGGGTGTAAATTAGCACTCGAAGGTTAGGAGTGCCAACACTCAGGAGCTCCGAGTGCCAGCGGAGGGACCTATGGATATCAGCAGCCGCAAAAAGAAAATACTTGCCGCGGTCATTGAGGAATACATCCGCACGGCGGAGCCGGTCGGCTCGAAGGCCATCGCCGCGAGCGCCGATCTCGGCTGTTCCTCGGCCACGATCCGCAACGAGCTTGCGGAGCTGGTCTCTATGGGCTATCTCGAGCAGCCGCACACATCGGCCGGACGCGTGCCCACACCGCTCGGCTACCGGATGTACGTCAACGAACTCATGGAGCACAAGGACCTCACCGCCGAGGAGACGCAGGCCATCACCCAGAGCCTGACAGGACGCCACCAGCGCGGCGAGCTCATGACGGACGCGAGCCGTCTGGCCTCGCAGCTGACGAATTACCCCGCCGTGACGCTCACGGCGAGTGCCGGCGTCACGATCCGGCGCTTCGACCTCATTTATCTCGACGCCAACAGCTTCATCATCGTGCTGCTTCTGAGCGACGACACGGTGAAAAACAAGCTCGTGCACCTGCCGGTCTCGGCCGAGCAGAGCATGATCCAGAAGCTCGCCGCCGTCTTCAACGCCCACTTCACGGGCATCCGTGAGCCGGACATCACACCGACGCTCATCAGCTCCGTGGAGCGCGCCGCGCAGGATAACCTCGGCATCACGGCCGTGATCGCGGCCTTCGCAATCGAGGCGCTCACCGGCGCCGGCGCCGCGCAGACGTATCTCGTCGGCGAGTCGCAGCTGCTGCACCAGCCGGAGTTCCGCGACCCCGACAAGGCGCACCGCCTCATGAGCTACCTGTCCGACGGCAGTAACCTGCTCGAGATCCCGATGGAGCAGCTCGGCGGTGAAAACGAGGTGCGCGTGCTCATCGGTCCGGAGAACGTGGCAGAGGAGCTGCGCGACAGCAGCGTCGTGCTCGCGACGTATGACGCGGGCGAAAATATGCGCGGACTGATCGGTGTGGTCGGTCCGACACGTATGGACTATTCCAAGGTCGCCGCGAAGCTCAGCTTCATTGCGGCCGGCCTGTCCAAGCTGCTCGGCGGCGGTACGCTTCCGCCCCCCGGGCTGGATAACAAGCTGATCATTAAGGGAGACGATTCAGATGAGCACGAAAACAAATGACCCGAAGCAGACCGCTCCGGAGACAGAGCCGGTCGTCGACGACATAAAGACCGAACCGGTCACGCCGGACGCCGAAGAAAAGGCGGACAAGAAGACCGCGCAGAAGGAGGGCAAGGAAAAAGAGCCCAAAGCCTCCAAGGAACCCAAAGAGTCCAAGGAAAAGAAAGAGACGAAAAAAGAGATTGAGGCCGATCTCGCGGCGGAAAAGGACAAATACCTCCGCCTGCTCGCCGAATATGACAACTTCCGCCGACGCAGCGCGCGTGAGCGCGAGAACATCTATGCCGATGTCCGCTGCGAGACGCTGAAAAAGTTTCTGCCGGTGTACGACAGTCTGTCGCGCGCACTGGCACAGACCCCGGACGACGACCCCGCCCGCAAGGGCATCGAGGGCATCATGAACCAGTATCACACCGCGCTCAATCAGCTCGGCGTGTCGGAGATCGAAGCCGTCGGCAAACCGTTTGACGCCAACCGCCACAACGCCGTCATGCACATCGAGGATGATGCCTACGGCGAGGGCGTTGTCGTGGAAGAGTTTGAAAAGGGCTTTTGCATCGGAGACCGCGTGCTGCGGTATTCCGTCGTGAAGGTCGCAAACTGATTCCAATATAAATCGTATACACAATCTGCTTTCAATACAGGAGGAATTCACTATGAGTAAAATTATCGGTATCGACCTTGGCACCACCAACAGCTGCGTCTCCGTCATGGAGGGCGGCGAAGCGACCGTCATCCCCAACGCGGAAGGTCATCGCACCACCCCGTCCGTCGTCGCGTTCTCCAAGACCGGCGAGCGTATGGTCGGTCAGGTGGCAAAGCGTCAGGCCGTCACGAACCCGGACCGCACGATCAGCTCGATCAAGCGCGAGATGGGCTCGGATTATAAAGTCACCATCGACGGCAAGAAGTACACCCCGCAGGAGATCAGCGCGATGATCCTGCAGAAGCTCAAAGCCGATGCGGAAGCCTATCTGGGCGAGCCCGTGACCGAGGCCGTCATCACCGTGCCGGCCTACTTCACCGACGCGCAGCGTCAGGCGACCAAGGACGCCGGCAAGATCGCCGGCCTCGACGTCAAGCGTATCATCAACGAGCCGACGGCGGCCGCGCTGGCCTACGGCCTCGATAAGGAGACCGACCAGAAGATCATGGTCTACGACCTCGGCGGCGGCACGTTCGATGTCTCCGTGCTGGAGATCGGCGACGGCGTCATCGAAGTGCTGGCCACGGCCGGCAACAACCGCCTCGGCGGCGATGACTTCGACCAGTGCGTCACCAACTACCTCGTGCAGGAGTTCAAGAAGAGCGACGGCATTGACCTCTCGGGCGACCGCGTAGCCATGCAGCGTCTGAAGGAAGCGGCCGAGAAGGCGAAGATCGAGCTGTCCGGCGTGACGAGCACGAACATCAACCTGCCGTACATCACGGCAGATGCCACCGGCCCGAAGCACCTCGACGTGACGCTCACGCGCGCCAAGTTCAATGAGCTCACCGCCCACCTCGTCGAAAAGACCGCAGGCCCGGTGCGTCAGGCCATGAGCGACGCCGGCATCACCGCGTCCGACCTGACGAAGGTGCTGCTCGTCGGCGGCTCCAGCCGTGTCCCGGCCGTGCAGGAAATGGTCAAGAAGCTCACCGGCAAGGAAGGCTTCAAGGGCATCAACCCCGACGAGTGTGTGGCCGACGGCGCTGCCATTCAGGGCGGCGTGCTCGGCGGCGACGTCTCCGGCGTTGTCCTGCTCGACGTGACTCCGCTGTCCCTCGGCATTGAGACCCTCGGCGGCGTGTTCACCAAGCTCATTGAGCGCAACACCACCATCCCGACCAAGAAGAGTCAGGTGTTCTCCACCGCAGCCGACAACCAGACCTCCGTTGAGGTCAACGTCCTGCAGGGCGAGCGCGAGATGGCCGCTTACAACAAGAGCCTCGGCCGCTTCCAGCTCGACGGCATTGCTCCGGCGCGCCGCGGCGTGCCGCAGATCGAGGTCACCTTCGACATTGACGCCAACGGCATCGTGAACGTCTCGGCCAAGGATCTCGGCACCGGCAAGGAGCAGCACATCACCATCACCTCCTCCACCAACATGTCCAAGGAGGACGTGGAGAAGGCCGTGCACGAGGCAGAGCAGTACGCTGCCGAGGACGCCAAGCGCAAGGAAGAGATCGACACCCGCAACCAGGGCGACCAGATGGTCTACCAGACCGAGCGCACGCTTGAGGAGCTGGGCGACAAGGTCGACGCGGCTGAGAAGGCTGAGGTCGAGAGCAAGCTCAACGAGCTCAAGGAGACCCTCAAGGGCAGCGACACCGCAGCCATCAAGGCCGCGACCGAGGCGCTGACGCAGGTGTTCTACAAGCTCAGCGAGAAGATGTACCAGCAGGCCAACCCGCAGGGTCAGCCGGGCGCAAACCCGGGCTGCGACCCGAACTGCCAGGGCGGCGACTGCGGCAACGGCGGCGACAACGGCCAGCAGTACTACGACGCGGACTACACCGTCGTTGACGACGACAAGAAGTAAACACCCCGCCCCCGACCACGGGCTAAGCAACGCGGGCGCGCCACAAAAAGCGCGCCCGCATTTGGAGCTTTCTGACCCCCCGCACGGGGGAATCCATAGACAGTTGAGGTTCATGTATGGCTGAAAAACGAGATTATTATGAAGTGCTCGGCGTCGAAAAAGGCGCATCCGAGGACGAGATCAAAAAAGCCTACCGCAAGCTGGCCAAAGCCAACCACCCGGATCTGCATCCGGGCGACACGGAATGCGAGGAGCGCTTTAAGGAGATCAATGAGGCCTACGAGGTGCTGTCCGATCCCGACAAGCGCGCGAAGTATGACCAGTTCGGCCATGCGGCGTTTGACCCGTCCGCCGGCGGCCCCGGCGGCGCCGGGTTTGGCGGCTTCGGCGGCTTCGGCGATATCTTCGGTGACATTTTCGGCGGCGGCTTCGGCGACATTTTCGGCGGCGGCTTCGGCGGCGGCCAGACCCAGCGCAGCGGCCCGCGCCGCGGCGAAAACCTGCGCGTGCGCCTGAACATCACCTTTGAAGAGGCGGCGTTCGGCTGCGAGAAGGAGATCAACGTCGGCCGCGTCGAGCAGTGCCCGGACTGCAAAGGCACCGGCTGCGCCCCCGGCACGACGCCGGAGGTCTGCCCGGACTGCAAGGGCACCGGCAGCGTGCGCACCACGCAGCGCACCCCCTTCGGCATGGTGCAGACGAGCGGCGCGTGCAAAAAGTGCGGCGGCCGCGGCAAGATCATCCACCAGCCGTGCCCGCGCTGCGGCGGACGCGGCGCCGTGCGCAAGAATCAGACCATCAAGGTCAAGATCCCGGCCGGTATCGACGACGGGCAGACGCTGAATCTGCGCGGCAAGGGCAATGCCGGACTTGACGGCGGACCGGCGGGCGACCTACTCATCACGGTCTTTGTCAAGCCGCACCCGTTCTTCGAGCGCGACGGCAACTCCGTGCTCATGGAGATGCCGGTCACGTTTGCACAGGCGGCGCTCGGCGCAGAGATCGAAGTGCCGACCATCGACGGCCGCGTCAAGCTCACCATCCCCGAGGGGACGCAGCCGGGCAGCGTGTTCCGTCTGCGCGGCAAAGGCATCCCGTACCTGCAGAGCAAGGGCGGCCGCGGCGACCAGTTTGTCACGATCACGATCACCGTGCCGAAGAATATGACAGCCGAGCAGAAGGAGCGTCTGCACGCCTACGCCGAGTCGATGAACGAGGCCGTGAGCGAACCGCGCAGCGGCATCTTCGGCAACAAGAAAAAGCGCTGAGCGCAAGGACATACCGTCTGCGCAGCGCACATAAACAGCAAGTAAGCCAGCTGCGGCGTCGCCGCGGCTGGCTTTTTTCTGGCTTCTTGACAGATGCAAAGCGTGCGCGGGTGTTACCCGCGCACGCTCGCCCAATCAGCCTGCTTATGCTGCCTGTTCCTGCGCCGCCGCGAGCATATCGTCAATGCTCACGCCGTAGCCCTTGGCGGGGTCGGAGAGCAGCACGTGCGTCACCGCGCCGACAAGTCTGCCGTCCTGCAGGATGGGGCTGCCGCTCATGCCCTGCACGATGCCGCCGGTCGCCGAGAGCAGCGCAGGGTCTGTGACGGTGATGGCAAAGCGCGTGCTCGCCCCGTCATGATAGACCCGCGTGATGTTCACGGCGTACGCCTGCACGGTGTCGCCCGCGACCGTGGACAGGATGGTCGCGCTGCCGGTCTTGACCGCATTTGCGGGCGCGGTCTCGACAGGCGTGCCGTCCGGCGGCGCGTCGAGCGTGCCGAAAATGCCGAACAGACCGTTGCGCTCGATCACCCCGATGCGGTCGGCGGCATCGAAGCTGCCGACCAGCTCACCGGCCGCGCCATGCCCGCCCGGACGCACATCCGCAACGACGGCCGAGAGCACGCTGCCGTCGCGCAGCGGCATGAGCGCACCGCTCGTCTCGTCCGCGATGCCGTGGCCGAGCGCGCCATAGCGCCCCGTGGCCGGATCGTAGTACGTGAGCGTGCCGACGCCGGTCACACCGTCGCGCAGCCAGAGCCCAAGCTGCCGCGTGCCGTCGGGCATGACGGCGGGCGTGACCGCAGCCGTGATTTCGGCACCGCCGCGCCGGACGGTCACGGTCACGGTATCCCCCGCTGCGTCGAGCGCCGCCAGAAAGTCTGCCGACGACACGATCTCCTGCCCGTCCATGCGGCAGATCACATCGCCGGGGCGCAGTCCCGCGTCCTTTGCGGGCGTACACGTGCCGTCGGGCGTGTCCACCTCGGCCAGATCCGCCACGAGCACGCCTGCCGTGGTCATCTGGATGCCGACCGCCTGACCGAGCGGCACAAGTGACGCCGCCTGCGCAGCCATGCCCATACAAAGCGCAAACGCGAGCGCGAGCAGGGCCGTGCGGCACAGTCTCCTTGGTTTTGTCTGCAAAAAATCCCCCCTTTTTTGCGTGCAGTATCAGTATGCCGGCTTTCGGACAAAATAGCGGCGGAACATTCTTGCTCGTTTGCCTGTGCGGGCGCAAATGCCTGCGGCGGCGCGCATACGATGTACGGAACCAGCTTTGGTAATTCGATGCATCGGAGGAATTTTCATGACACAGACCCTGAAAGCGGGCGACCGCGGCGCACTCGTGGCGCTGCTGCAGCTCGCGCTCGAACGCGCGGGACAGATGCCGGGCGCGCTCGACGGTATCTTCGGCGCACAGACCGCAGCGGCCGTGCGCGCGTTTCAGGCGGCGAATGCCCTCACGCCGGACGGCATCGCGGGCGCACAGACGCACCGCGCGCTGCTGCCGTATTACACGGGCTTCGTTTTGCGCACCGTGCGCGCGGGCGACACATTCTCCGCCCTCGCGCAGCAGTACGGCACGAGCGTGGAGGCCATCCGGCTGGCCAACCCCTACCTCGACCCGGAGCGTCTGCCGATCGGCCGGGCGGTGACCGTGCCGCTGCCGTTTCCGGTCACACCGGTGCGCATCCCGTATTCCTCGGCGCTCATCGGCTATGTGGTGCGCGGGCTGGCTGCGCGCTATCCCACGCTTGCGATCGGGGAATTCGGGCGCAGCGTACTCGGAAAGCCGCTGTGGTATCTGACGCTCGGCAGCGGCGAAAAATGTGTATTTTATAACGCCGCACACCACGCCAACGAGTGGATCACGACGCCGCTGCTGCTCACGTTCTGCGAGCAGCTCTGCGCCCGGCTTGGCGACGGCGGCGAGCTTGGCGGGCAGGACATCCGCGCGCTGCTGCGGCAGGTCACGCTCGTGCTCGCTCCGGCGGTCGACCCGGACGGCATCGACCTTGTGACCGGCGCACTCAGCCGCGAGCGCACCGATGCCGCGCACACGCTCGCGCAGAATTACCCCGCGATTCCCTTCCCGTCCGGCTGGAAGGCGAACATCCGCGGCATCGACCTCAACCTCCAGTACCCCGCCGGATGGAGCACCGCGCGCGAGATCAAATTCGCCGCGGGCTACACGCGCCCCGGACCGCGCGACTATGTCGGTCCGGCGCCGCTGACAGCGCCGGAGAGTCTCGCCATGTACGGCTTCACCCGCGCGCTCGACCCGCAGCTCACCCTGTCGTACCACACGCAGGGGCGCGTGATCTACTGGCAGTACGACGGCTATGACGTGCCCGGCAGCAAGGCCATCGCCGAGCGCTTTGCCGCCGCGAGCGGCTATGCCGTGGCCGAGACGCCCTACGCCTCCGGTCACGCGGGCTACAAGGACTGGTTCCTTCAGGACTTCCGCCGCCCCGGCTTCACGATCGAGGCGGGCAGCGGCAAAAATCCCCTGCCGCTCAGTCAGTTTCCGGACATCTGGTCGGATAATCTCGGCATCCTCCTCGGCGGAATGGCCGCCGTTTTGTGACACATGTGAGGCCTTGCATCAGAACCTCACACATGACAAAGTTTGCCCGTTTTTCGGAAAAATATGTGTGCTGGCGGTCGCACAGAAAGCAAAAGCGCACCAGAACGCAAAAAACGCCGTCTCCCTGTCGGGAGACGGCGTTTTCATTATTGCTCACGTGTCGCTCTCAGACTGCGGCACCGGCGCGGTGACCTCCGTGCGCGTGACACCCTTGGAGAACGTCAGGCTCTTGAGGATGGTCGTAAAATCGTTGGACATGCTGCGGTAGAGATCCGCATTTTCGTTGGCAAACTGCACATCGGTCGGCAGCTCGGCAATGAGGTTGTAGTTCGCCCCGTCGACCGTCAGGCCGCAGATGGCCTGATACTCCGGCAGTTCGGTATAGTCATAATCGGTGGGAAAGACCTCGAGCATAAACAAAAAGCCGCCGAGCCCGTTGTCATGATCGGTCTTTTCATAAAAGCCGACGTAATAGCCGCCGTCGTTCGCGCCGCACTCGGTCACGTAATGATCGCCCCAGCTGGCGGGCAGCGTGATGGAAAAATACCCGCCCTTACCGTTGTCATACGTCGGGCAGAGCGTGATGTCCTTCGCCTCGGCCTGTGCATCTGCCGCCTTCTGGCCGCCGCAGGCAGTCAGCGCCAGCGCCAGTGCCAATATGAGCACCGCAATGCTTCGTTTCATGCAGATTGCTCCTTTCCGTGTCTTGTATAGAGATAGTATACGCCATCGGCCGACACGTGTAAAGCCCCGCGCGGCGCGGCGCACGACGTGCAAAAAGAAGCACGCCAGAAATATCTGACGTGCTCCTGCGAAAAAGGTTCCGGATTTTTTATGCGGCGGCGGGCTTGCCGTGCTTGCGCATGACGATCTGCAGCACAACGACGATCACGATCGCCGCGATACCGACAAGGTCGGTCATAAGCCTGGGGTCGATCAGGCACAGGCCGCCTGCGGCAAGCAGGATGCGCTGCCACCAAGGTGCGCGTGTGACGACATAGCCCTCGAGCGCGGCGGCGATGCCGAAGATGCCGAGGCAGGACGTGATGATGACCTGAACTGCGGCGAGCACGCCCTGATCCATGAGCAGCATGGACGGGTTCATCGCAAACATGTACGGCACGATGAACGCCGCAATGGCAAGCTTCGTCGCATTGATGCCTGTCTTCATGGGGTCGGACTTGGCGATGGCAGAGCCAGCATAGGCAGCCAGCGCGACCGGCGGCGTGATGTCGGCGACGATGCCGAAGTAGAACACGAAGAAGTGCGCCGCGATCTTCGGAATGCCGAGCGTGATGAGGATCGGCGCGCAGGTCGAGGCCATGATGCAGTAGTTTGCAGTCGTGGGCACACCCATGCCGAGCACGATGCAGCAGAGCATGGTCAAAAACAGCGCCAGCAGCAGCGAGAGCGTCGGGTTCGGGATCTTGCTGCTCAGAGCGACGACGCCGCTGATGAGCTTGGACGCCAGACCCGTGACGGTAATGCAGCCTGCGATCATGCCGGCCATGGAGCAGGCCACGGCGACCGTGATGCTGCCCTTGCCGCCGGCCTCGAGCGCCTCGAGGATCATCAGGCCGGTCTTTTTGACGGCGATGCCGGCGGCGCTGCCGGTCTTGGTCTCCTTTGCCTCGGCCGCAGCGTCGCGGATCGTACCGACAAGGCTCACGGCGATGGAGATGAGGATGGCGATGGAGGCCGCATACTGCAGCGAGCGGATGTTTGCCGTGACCACCCAGATCAAGAACACGAGCGGCAGCAGCAGATAGACATTACGCATGAGGTACTTGAAGCGGGGCAGCTCCGAGCGCGGGATGCCGCGCAGACCGAGCTTCTTGGCCTCCAGATGCACGGAGATGAAGATGCCGCCGAAGTACAGCACGGCGGGCAGGATCGCCCAGAGGGTGACCTGACCGTAGGTGACATTCATGTATTCGGCCATCAGGAACGCGGCCGCGCCCATGATGGGCGGCATGATCTGGCCGCCGGTGGAGGCCGCCGCCTCGACCGCGCCGGCGAATTCGGGCTTGTAGCCGGTGCGCTTCATCATCGGGATCGTGACCGAGCCCGTGGTGACGGTGTTGCCGACGGAAGAGCCGGACACCATGCCGCACAGTGCAGACGAGATGACCGCGACCTTGGCCGGGCCGCCGGAGGTCCAACCGGCAATGGCATTGGCGAGATCAATGAAGAAGCTGGAGATGCCGGTGCGCTCCAGAAATGCGCCGAAGATGATGAACACCGCGATAAACTTCGCACACACCTGCACGGGCGTGCTCAGCACGCCGGACGTGCCGAAAAAGAGCGTGTAGATCACGCGGCCAAGCACCTGATCAAACGTCTGGCCGCCCTTGAGCATACTCACGAACGTGTATACGAGCAGCGCGCCGACGACCACAAGGATCGGTACGCCGACACAGCGGCGGCAGAGCTCGGCAAGCGTCAGAATGCCGGCCACGCCGACGGCGATGAGAAACGGCGTCATCTTGGCGGCGCTGGTGAGCGTCTTGATGAGCGTACCGTAGTTAAAGCAGTAGTAGAAAAATGCAGCCGCACCGATGACCATGATGACGATGTCATACCACGGCAGGCGATTGACGTGCACGTGCTTCTTGCTGGCGGGGTAGGTCAGATAGCCCATGATGATGATCAGGCCGAGGAATGCCGTCAGGCGCACCTCGAGCGCGGCGGTGCTGAACAGGGTCGACCAGATGCAGTAGACCGAGAACAGCGCCATGACGACGGAAATGACGATCTTGGGCTTGCCCGCCCAGATGCGGGTGGCAGACTCGCGGTCATACTTGCGCATGACGGCGTCCATATCCTCCTGCAGAGAAGCGGCTTCCGCAGCGGCTGCGGTCTTTTTGGTGTCAGACATATAAGAGGAAACCTCCGTTCCGGGTAGAATGGAAAAACTACGGCGTCAGGGGTACTGACGCCGTAGCGAACATTTACGGGATGCGGCGCATCACCGGGTCAGGCATCAATAGGTGCCGGCCTTGATGGTGGCGGCGGTGTAGTACGGGGAAGCGGAAAGCAGGGACTGCACATGGCTGTCGTCGAGGCTGACAAGGTAGACGCTGCCGGCGGTGGCGAGGTCGGTGATGGCCGTGGTGGGCGCACCGGCGACGATGAACGCGGCATCGATCTTGCCGTCCTTCAGGCTCTCGGCGCTGTCGCCGAAGCTCTGGTACACGGCGGAGATATCGCTCTCCTTGAGGTCATAGGCGTTGAGCACGTCAATGGCGTTGAAGTACACGCCGGAGCCGGCTGCGCCGATGGAGACCTTCTTGCCGGCGAGGTCGGCAACGGTCTTGATGTCAGGGTTGGTGGTGACAATCTGCACCTGCTCCTGATACAGCTGGGCAACAACGGAGAAACCGGTGACCGGGCTCTCGAACAGGCGCTGGCCGTTGTAGGCGTAGTTCATAACGTCGCTCTGCACGAAGGCGATCTGGACGTTGCCGTTGGTCAGATCCTCAACGTTGGCCTGAGAGCCGCCGGAGGTGAGCGCCGTGACCTTGCAGTCGGAGTTGGTGGAGACGTAGTTGGCCAGCACGCTGCCGAAGCCGTAGTACGTGCCGGTGTCGCCGCCGGTGCCGAAGCTGAGCGCAGCGGCGGTGCCGGTGCCGGCGCCGTCCTTGGCCGCGTCAACCTTGAGGCCCTTCTCCTCAAAATACTTGGCAGCGCCGGGGTGATACGGCACGCCCTTGACCGAGGCGGCAGCCTCGAGGTTCAGCTCTGCGCCCTTGCCGTGCTGAGCGGCGATGGCGTCAAGGTTATTGAAGATGGTGGACACGAACGCATAGATCTGGTCGGTCGGAACATCGTCACGCGCGATGACGACTGCGCCGACGGAGACGGTGCTGGTGTCGACCTTGGCCGTGGAACCGGAATCGTCTTTTTTGTTGGTGTTGCCGCCGCCGCAGGCGCACAGCGCAAACACCATGACGAGGGCCAGAGCCAGCGCCACGATTTTGTTGAACTTCATAATAGTTTCTCTCCTTTTTGAAATTTTCCTCTTCAGAAGATTCAATATGCGTTCATTATACCTGCGCGGAGCGTAAATTTCAAGCAAAAAATGAAACTTTGGCACGCTCGATGTGCAAAATCTTTCACGCATTAGTGAAATTATGATACAAATCGCCACATCTTGCGCCTTTTGGGCAGATTTTCCCTCATCGGGTACAAGATACCTTTTCCATACAAAAAAGGTCCGGTCTGTGCAGTTTTTGCACAGACCGGACTCGGGGTTGTATGCACTTATTCGTCCTTGTCGGAAGCCGGATCGGGCTGCACGAGCACACGCTCGACGCGGCGGCCGTCCATGGCCAGGACTGTGACGGTGAGATTTTCGTACCGGAAGCTGTCGCCCGGTTTCGGGAACGTGCCGAAGCGCTCGAGCGTCCAGCCGCCGACGGTGGCGCTGTCGGCATCGTCCAGGGCGTCCTCATTCCAGCCGAGCAGCTCAAGAAAGTCCGAGATCGTCATGTCGCCGTCGAGCTCATACCCGCCGTCGGAGCGTGCAACGACCTCGCGCTCGACCTCGTCGGTCTCATCCCAGATGTCGCCGACGAGCTCCTCGAGCACGTCCTCCATCGTGATGACGCCGAGCGTGCCGCCGTATTCGTCCGTGACGACGGCGAGGTGCTTCTGCTCGCGGCGGAGCTTTGCCAGCACGTCGGGCAGGCGCGTGGTCTTGTAGACAAAGCACGGCGGGATGAGCTGCGCGCGCAGATCCTCCGGCCGGCCGTCCATCATGGCCTTGAAAAAGCGGTTGAGGTACAAAAATCCGATGATGTTGTCCACACTGTCGGAGTAGACCGGCAGGCGGGAATACGTCGATTCGTCGATGACGCGCAGGATCTCGTCCCAGTCGTCGTCGATGTCGATGGCGACCATGTCGACGCGGGCGGTCATGGCCTCGCTCGCGCTGATGTCGGAAAAGTCGAGCGCGGAGCGCAGCAGCTCGCTGCGGTCCTCGTCGAGCACGTCCTCGTCCTCGGCAGTCTCGATGATCGACTGCAGCTCCTGCGAGGCAGCCTCCTCCGGATCGCCGTCACCGGTGTCGCCGCGCAGCGGGCGCGTGATCAGGTGCACGAGACCGACCACGAGCCAGATCACGGGATAGAGCACGATCGACAGCGCGCGGATGACATAGGCATTGCGCAGGGCGATGCCGTTGGCGTTTTGCTTGGCGACGATCTTCGGCATCGTCTCGCCGAAGATGATGACCAGCAGCGTCAGCACGACCGTGGACACCCACGTCCACTGTTCGCCCGCGAGCAGGATCACGATCACGGAGCCGAGCGACGACGAGGCGATGTTGACCAGATTGTTGCCGATGAGAATGGCGCTCAGGGCACGGTCGTAGTGGTCGAGGATGCCGACGGCTGCCTTGGCGCGGCGGCTGCCGTCCTCGGCGGCGTTTTCCAGACGCAGACGGTTGGCCGACGAATAGGACATCTCCGACGCGGAGAAGAACGCAGACAGCGCGATCAGCACGACGAGCGCAACAAAATACCACACGATGCTCATGCCGGCTCGCCCCCTTTCTCCGGGGCGGCCTCAGCGGCCGCAGCCTCGTCCGGTTCCTCCGGCAGCAGGCGCACGATGAGCTTGACGATGCGCTTCTGGCGCATATCGGAGATGCGCACGTCGAGCCTGTGATAGCGGAAGCCCTCCCGCTCGCGCGGGATGTAGGAAAACTGCTCGTATGTCCACTCGCCGAGCAGCTTGTAGCACAGCTCCTCGTCGTCCTCTGGGTCGGTGTAGTCGAGGCGGTCGAACACCTCGCCGACGGTCATCTCGGCATCGACCTCATAGCGGCCGCCGCCGAGCGGCACGAACGACTCCTCAACGACGTCGTCCTCGTCCCAGATCTCGCCGACGAGCTCCTCAACGATGTCCTCCACGGTGACGATGCCGAGCGTGCCGCCGTAGTTATCGGTGACGATGGCGAGATTTGCCTTGCGGCGGCTGAGCTCGGGCAGCACCTCGGCGATGAGCGTGCTCTGGTGCACGAACACCGGCTCGTCGAGCAGCGGACGGATATCCACGGCCTTGCCGCCGGCTTTGATGCAGGCCTTGATGTATTTGCGGATCTGCAGGATGCCGATGACATTGTCCACGCTGTCGGCATACACGGGCAGGCGGCTGTGGCGCTGCTCGCGCACGTAGGCAAGGATCTCCTCCGGCGGGTCGTCCACGTCCACGGCGGCGACGTCGACACGCGCCGTGATGACGCTCTCGACCGGCACCTCGGCAAACGAGAGCGCCGAGCTCATGAGCTCGCCGCGCTCGGCGGTCAGCTCTCCGTCATCGGTCATATTCTCGATGATATCGGCCAGCTCATCCTCCGTCACGGTCACGGCAGGCTCGCCGCGGATGCAGCGGGCGGCAGCGTTGCCGATGGCGGTGAGCAGCACGGACAGGGGCTGAAAGAGCACCATGAAAAACCGCAGCGAACGTGCCGTGGCCATGGCCAGACGCTCTGCGTATTTCTTGGCGATGCTTTTCGGCAGCATCTCCCCGGCGAAGAACACGACCACGGTCGTGACCAGCGTCGCGGCGGTGACCGCCCACATACCCCACATCCGCTGCACGGCCACGGTCACGAGCGTTGCGGTCGTCAGGTGCAGGATGTTCGTGCCGATCAGCAGCGTCGTGATCGCCTGATCGAAGTGATCGAGCACGTACAGCGCCTGACCGGCGCGGCGGTTGCCGTGGTCAGCGGCGGCTTTGAGCCGGATGCGGCTCGCGGATGAAAAGGCTGTCTCCATGATGGCGAAATAGGCCGCACCAAGGAGCAGCACGATGATAACAGGCAAAAGATTCCATAAATCCTGCTTAGGGCCAGCGTCCATTGCGGATCATCACACTCCTGAGTTGTCTCCCCGCCCGGTGCCTATCCGGGGCGGGAAATAAATTAGCGATTAGTATACCATATAATGCCCGCCGCGTCAACGCGTTTTCTCCTCCGTGACGGCGACGTTTCCCTGCCCCGCAAGGGATCGCAGCTCCTCGACGAGCGCGGGATGCACGCAGCAGCGCGCAGCGGCGCGCTTGCCGGTGTCCTCAAAGACGAGCACGAGCTGCTCGTCGCCGGGGAACATTTGCAGGATCAGCTCGATGCGCCTGACGGCCGGGTGCTCCTTATCCGGCAGCCGCACCCAGAGCCGGTGCCGCGGCGGTGCCTCGGGCCGGGGCGGCGGGTCGCGGCGCGGCGGCGTGCGCAATGTCTCAAGTCCCTGCTCGCTGAGCGGCAGGACCTGATCCGCCACGAGCTGAGGGTCGGATTCGTCGCGCGTCGAGATGCGCCCCGAAACGAACAGCGCGGGCGTTTCCTGCGCGAGCAGGTCGCGGCAGGCATCGAACGCAGGCGAAAAGACGATGACCTCCATGCTGCCGCTGTCGTCCTCGAGCTGGAGGTAGGCCATGCGCGTGTTCTTGCGCGTGGCACGCTCGCGGCTGGCGGTACAGATGCCGGCGATGACCACACGCTGCCCGTCACGGTAGCGGTGCGGGGCGGCATCCGGCGCGTGAAAGCTCGCCAGAATGTCGCCCATGGGCGCGGCCTTCGCCTGCTGCGCAAGGGCGCGGTACGCGTCCATCGGGTGGCCGGTGAGATAGAGACCGGTGGTCTCGCGCTCCATGGCCATGAGCTCGGCGCGGGTGAACTCCTCCACGTCCGGCAGCACGAGCTGCGTCATGTCGGCGGGCTCTCCCCCGTCATCCGGCGTGCTGAAGAGGTTCATCTGGCCGGTGAGGTTCATGCGGCTCTCGCTCGCGGCACCGCCCAGCACGCGGTCGACCGACTGCATGAGCGCCTTGCGCTTATAGCCCATGCGGTCAAAGCAGCCGGCGCGGATGAGGCTCTCGGCGGCGCGGCGGTTGAGATCGTGCCCGTTCATGCGGCGGCAGAATTCGTCAAACGCCGCGAACGGTCCGCCGATCTCCCGCTCACGCATGAGCGCCTGAATGAGCCCGCGCCCCACGCCCTTGATGGCCACGAGGCCAAAGCGCAGGTCGCCGTTTTCCACGGTGAAGTCGGCGTCGGACGCGTTGATATCCGGCGGCAGCAGGCGGATGCCCAGCTCGCGGCACTCGGCGATGTACTCCGTGACCTTCGGCGTGTTGTCGAGCACGGAGGTCAGCAGCGCCGCCATGTATTCGTGCGGATAGTTGCGCTTCATATACGCAGTGCGGTAGGACACGATGGCATAGGACACCGCGTGCGCCTTGTTAAAGGCATAGCTTGCAAAGGCAAGGATCTCGTCATAGATGTCGTTTGCGGTCTGCTCGGGCACGCCCCTGGCCACCGCGCCGGGGATGCTCCGCGCCGGATCGCCGTGCACGAAGGCGGCGCGCTCGGCCGTGATGACGGCCTCTTTTTTCTTCGACATGGCGCGGCGGATCATGTCCGCCTGACCGAGCGAGAACCCGGCCAGCTGCCGGAAGATCTCGATGACCTGCTCCTGATAGACGATGCAGCCGTAGGTCACGGCGAGGATCGGCTCGAGCAGGGGGTGCTGATAGGTGATGCGCTCCGGATGCGCCGAGCAGGCGAGAAAGCGCGGGATGCTCTCCATCGGACCCGGGCGGTAGAGCGCGATGACGGCGGTGATGTCCTCGATGCTGCGCGGGCGCAGGCCCATGCACACGGAGGTAATGCCCGCGCTCTCGAGCTGAAACACGCCGACGGTGCGCCCGGCGGCAAGCATATCAAACGTCTTCTTATCGTCGAGCGGGATGCGCTCGACCTGAAAATCCGGCACGCGGCGGCGCACGCGGCGCGCCGCGTCCTCGAGCACGGTGAGGTTGCGCAGACCGAGAAAGTCCATCTTCAGCAGACCGAGCTCCTCGAGCGTCGTCATCTGATACTGGCACACGAGCGCGCCGTCATTGCTCGCCAGTGGCACATAGGCGTACACCGGCTGCTCGGTGATGACCACGCCCGCCGCGTGCGTTGACGCGTGGCGCGGCATACCCTCGATGGCGCGGGCGGTGTCGATGAGCCGGTGCAGCCGCTCGTCGCCGTCATACATCGCGCGCAGAGGCTTCGACTGCTGCAGCGCCTCGTCGAGCGTGGTGTTGATGCCGCCGGGGATGGCCTTGGCCACGGCATCGGTCTCAGCGTAGGTCAGGTTCATGACCCTGCCGACATCGCGCACGGCGGCGCGCGCCGCCATCGTGCCGAAGGTGACGATCTGCGCCACGTGGTCGGCGCCGTATTTGCGGATGACGTAGTCGATCACTTCCCCGCGCCGCTGCACGCAGAAGTCCACGTCGATATCCGGCATGCTCACACGCTCGGGGTTGAGAAAGCGCTCGAAGTAGAGGTTATACTGCACGGGGTCGACGTCCGTGATGCCGAGGCAGTAGGACACGACGCTCCCGGCGGCGCTGCCGCGCCCGGGACCGACCGGGATGCGCTGGCGCTTGGCGTAGCCGATAAAATCGCTGACGATGAGAAAATAATCCACAAAGCCCATGCGCCGGATCATATCGAGCTCGTACTCCATGCGCCCGTGCACCTCCGGCCGGTCGCCGTAGCGCCGGGTAAAGCCGCGCTCGCACAGCTTCGTGAGATAGGCGTCGGAGTCCGTCTCCCCCTCCGGGAGCAGGAAACGCGGCAGGTGATAGTGCCCGAAGGTGAAATCAAACCGGCAGCGGTCCGCGATGCGCTGCGTGTTTTCCACGGCGTCCGGATATTCGTCAAAGAGTGCGCGCATTTCCGCCTCGCTCTTGAGGTAGAACTCGTCGTTCGGGAAGCGCAGGCGCTCGGGGCTGTCGAGCGTCTGCCCGGTCTGGATGCACAGCAGCACGTCCTGATCGTAGGCATCCTGCTTTCTGATATAGTGCACGTCGTTCGTCGCCGCAAGCGGGATGCCCGTCTCCCGGTGGATGCGCAGCAGCGCCGCGCGCACGCGCGCCTCGTCGGTCATGCGGTGGTTTTGCAGCTCAAGGTAGAAGTTCCCCTCGCCGAACAGCGCCTGCAGCTCCACGGCGCGCGCCTTGGCAGCCTCATAATCGCCGCGCAGGATCGCGCGCGGAATGTCACCCGCGACGCAGCCGCTCAGACAGATGAGCCCCTCGGCGTGTTCACGCAGCAGCGGCCAGTCGATGCGCGGCTTGCCGTAAAACCCGCGCTCGAACGCCGCCGACACGAGATAGCACAGATTGTGGTAGCCCGTCTCGTCGCGGCAGAGCAGCACGAGGTGCGTATACGCATCGTCCACACCGTGGACGCGGTCGGTCATGCCGCGCGGGGCGACATAGACCTCGCAGCCGATGATCGGCCGGATGCCGGCGGCCACGGCCGCCTTGTAAAAAGCGACCGCGCCGTACATGACACCGTGGTCGGTGATCGCCAGCGCGGTCTGACCCAGCTCTTTGGCGCGCTCGACGAGCGGCCCGATGCGGCAGGCGCCGTCGAGCAGGCTGTATTCACTATGTACGTGCAGATGTGCAAACCCCATCGTGCGTTCCTTTCAGTCGTCCATGTGAAATTCCATGAGTTTTTTCAGCCGGTAGTTCAGGCAGCTCTTCGTCACCGGCGGATACGAGAGCATGGCGAGGTCGGCAAGGCTGGCCTCGGGATTGGCAATGCGCAGCAGCGCCGCGCTCTGCAGCTTTTCCGGCAGCACGTCGAGCCCGTAATCGCGCTCGATGCGGCGGATGGCATCGATCTGCTCCTGCGCCGCGGCGACGACCTTGTCGGCGTTGGCGGTGTCGCAGTTGACCTTGCGGTTGATGGAGTTGTTCATGGACTTCTCCACCTTGGCGGACATGATGTCCATGGCGGCGCAGGGCGCACCGATCTTGGTCAGAAAGTCCTCGATGGCCTCGGACTTTTTAAAATAGAGCACGGTGTTGGCGCCGCGGTCGATGCTGCGCGCGGCAAAGCCCAGCTCCGTGAGCAGGGCGGCCGCCTCGCGGCTGACGCTCGCGTGCGCCGTGATGAGCTCAAGGTGGTAGTTCTTGCTCGGGTCTGTGACGCTGCCGCCGGCGAGAAACGCCCCGCGCAGGAACGACGCCTTGCAGCAGTCGCTCTCCAGCACGCCGAGGTTGATGTGGTGCGCGACCGTGCGCGACAGATCCGCGCCGAAGGCGGCGAACACCGTCTCGATGGCGGCGCGGTCGGTGATGGTCAGCACATGGCGGCCGCCGGCCTTTTCCGTGACCGGGAGCACAAAGTGCGCGCCGAATGCGCGCCGGAACAGCTTCGGCAGCCGCTCGGCAAAGGCGTCGCACGCCGTCACGATGCGGATCTCCCGCGTCGTGAACGTGTGGCAGTACAGCAGCACACCGTAGGCCTCGGCCACGGCGCAGCAATGGTGGCTGAGCGGCACGCGGCACAGCTCGTTTTTCACTTCATTTGCAAAGGACATGGTGCGCCTCCGCTCAGGTTCTCGGGAAGTCCCGGTTGCGCAGACGGACGTTCGCGTCGCGCGCGGCGAGATAATCCGTCAGCGCCTTGGCCACGGCCACGCTGCGGTGCTGGCCGCCGGTGCAGCCGATGCCGATCGTGAGCGCATAGCGCCCCTCGGCAGCGTACTGCGGCAGGAGAAAATCGATCATGCCGGTGAGCTTTTCGAGAAAACGCTGCGCCACGTCGCTGCGCAGGACATATTCCCGCACCTCGTCGTCCATGCCGCTGAGCGGCCGGAGCTTTTCCACATAATACGGGTTCGGCAGAAAGCGCACGTCAAACACCAGATCGGCGTCGATCGGGATGCCGTACTTGAAGCCGAAGGCCACGACGTTGATGAGGATATCGCGCCGCGTACCGCCGTCGACAAAGATCTCGCAGATGCGCTTTTGCAGCATCGAGAGCGTGAGGCCCGTGGTGTTGATGACGAAGTCTGCGCGCTCGCGCACGGGGGCGAGCAGCTCGCTCTCGCGGCGCACGGCCTCCGGCAGAGAGCAGCGACTCTCGGCCTGCAGCGGGTGCGGGCGGCGCGACTCCTTATAGCGGCGCACAATGGCGCTCTCCGACGCCTCGACGAACAGAATGCGGTAATCCACGCCCATGTTTGCCAGCTCGTCGAGCGCGGCAAAGAGCTCGGTGAAGCTCTCCTGACTGCGGATATCCGTCACGAGCGCGACCTTTTCATACCGGCCGCGCGTGGCGAGGCAGAGCTCGGCAAACTTCGTCAGCAGCGCCGTGGGCATATTGTCCACGCAGTAAAAATCCAGATCCTCCAGCACGTCGGCCGCGCGGCTCTTGCCGCCGCCGGACAGCCCCGATACGATCAGAAATTGCATCCTTATCACCCCCGGATGATCTTCACTTCCGGCTCGAGCTCCACGCCGGACGTGCGCAGCACCGCGCTGCGGACATCGTCCATAAGCCGCAGCACATCGTCAAACGTGGCGCCGCCGCGGTTGACGACAAAGCCCGCGTGCTTTTCGCTCACCTGCGCGCCGCCGACCGTGTAGCCCTTGAGCCCGGCCTGATCGATGAGCGCGGCGGCATAGCCACCCACCGGACGCTTGAACGTGCTGCCGGCGCTCGGCAGGTCGAGCGGCTGACTGCTGCGGCGGCGCTCGCTCAGGTCGCGCATACGTGCCTGAATGTCCGCCGGGTCGCCCGGCGTGAGCGCAAGCGTGCTGCCGAGCAGGACGCAGTCCGTGTCGGAAAATGCGCTGTGGCGGTAGCCGAAGTCATGCGCGCTGCCGTGCGCCTCACACAGGCGCAGCTCCCCATCGAGGTAGCGCGTCGAGACGACGACATCCTTCATCTCGCCGCCGTAAGCGCCGGCATTCATCGACACCGCGCCGCCCAGCGACCCGGGGATGCCGTGCGCAAACTCCAGCCCCGCGAGGCCGCAGCTGAGTGCCGCCTGCGCCAGCCGCGCGAGCGGGATGCCCGCGCCCGCGCTCAGATGCGTCGCATCCGGCTGCGTGACGGCGGCCATATTGTCGCCCATCTGCACGACGATGCGCTTGAGCGCGCCGTCAGTGATGAGCAGGTTCGTGCCGTTGCCGATGATGAGCGGCTGCGCGCCGCCGTCGCGCACGATGCGGCACACGGCCGCCGTCTCCTCCGCGGACGCGGGACGGACCAGCGCACGCGCCGGTCCGCCGATGCGAAACGAGCAGTGCGCGCGCATCGGTTCGTGTTCCAATATCTCCAGTCCCGGACACTGCGCACGCAGCGCCCGGACGATGAGATCCAAATTTGCCATAGTGTTCGTTCTGTCCTTTCCGGGTCAAAATCCGATGCCGAGGTCAATGCCGCGGTCGTGCTCGGCAGCGAGCTTCTGCGCGGCGTTATAGCCCATGCCCTTTTGCCGGTTGTTCATCGCGGCAAGCTCGAGGATCACGGCGAGGTTGCGTCCCGGGCCGACCGGGATCGTCACGCACGGCACGCGCACGTTGAGGATCTCGCAATACTCCGTCGTCAGGCCAAGCCGGTCATAGGCCCTGCCGTCCTCCCACGGCTCGAGCTGCACGACAAGGTCTATGCGCGTCTCGGGCTTGACCGCGCCGACGCCGTAGATCTGCCGCGCGTCGATCACGCCGATGCCGCGCAGCTCCATATAATAGCGGATCATCTCGGGCGCAGAGCCCATGAGCGTCGTGCGGTTGATGCGCTTGATCTCCACGGCGTCGTCCGCGACGAGCCGGTGACCGCGCTTGATGAGTTCGAGCGCCGTCTCGCTCTTGCCGACGCCGCTGTCGCCCGTGATGAGCACGCCCTCGCCGAACACCTCGACGAGCACGCCGTGCTGCGTCAGACGCGGGGCGAGATAGCTCGAGAGCGAGGCGATGAGGTCGGCCATGAACTCCGAGGTGTCCTTGCGCACGAGAAAGAGGTTGCGGTCATACTTTTCCGCCATCTCCAGGCACTCCGGAAACGGGTCCATGCCGTGGCAGATGACGAGGCCGATGATGTTGTAGCGCATGAACGTCTCAAAGCGCTCGCGCCGCTGCGCGGATGTGAGCGTCTCGAGAAACGTGCTCTCGACGCGGCCGATGATCTGCAGCCGCTCGGGGTCAAAGTAGTTGTAAAAGCCGGCAAGCTGCAGCCCCGGCCGGTTGACATCGGCCGTGCTGATCGCGCGCGCGTCGTAATCGGCGGCGGCGTGCAGGACGGTCAGTCCCTGCTCGGTGACGATCTTTTGCAGCGGTACGGTATAACGCGGTGCGCCCATGGTGCGCATCTCCTTTCTGACAACGCCGCGCACGGCGGCGAAAACCTGTGATCCTATGGGCGGAGCGTCTGCTCCCCCGTATTCTATTGTAGCGAACATAACGGCATTTGGCAACGGCTTTTGCGCCGCGGCTGGGATTTTTCCGGCTGCGCGGCAGAAAATGCGCAGAAAATGTGAAAATCATCTTGCAATCGGCCATCGTTTCTGCTATTATGAGAAAGCTGTTCTCGCAGATATTAGAGAAGGAGGTGCTTCAACCAATGGCAAAATGTCAGTTTTGCGACAAGGGCGTGAGCTTCGGCATTCAGGTGAGCCACTCTCACCGCCGTTCCAACCGCACTTGGAAACCCAATGTGAAGCGCGTCAAGGCCATCGTGGACGGCAAACCCCAGCACGTCTACGCATGCACCCGCTGCCTCCGCAGCGGCAAGGTCACCCGCGCTGTGTGAATTGCAATCATTGCACCGAACAAGGCTCGCCCGATTGGGCGAGCCTTTTTCGCGTCTTGGGGCAGTTTGTGCCGCTGCGCACGCGGCCGGTTTCCCCCGCCCCGGCGCGCGGCCGGGCGAGCGCAGAGCACTTTTCTCCGGGAGCGCAGTCTGCTCGGAAAAGCGCAGACCGGAACGCGGCATTTAAAAAAGAATGCGCCCACGCGTGTGTGTCGCGCAGGCGCCGCAGAGCAAGCAAAAGTTTGTGTGTGTGGGGTAAAGTTGTAAATAACCGGTAAACAACCTTAAGAGGAAAGCGTGCTCTGTCTGACGAAAATCTAATTTGTTTCCGTTCTGCCGTAATAATGCGCCAGCTTTCGTTTTTAATGCAAAGAAAGAAAAAATTTTTGAAAAAAATTTTTCTGCCCTGTGCAGCCGCCGCAGCACCGGAAACGGGTTGCCGTTTTCCGGCGCGCATGGTATCCTTTTTGTGTCCGCACCGGACAGAGGGAGGCACGTTATGAAAGATACTCTGGTCGTCAAAAAGGCGACGCCGCTCGGCGCGCGCGTCTGGACAAGTCTGCTGGTGTTCGGCTTCATCGGGCAGATCGCCTGGATGGTCGAAAACGTCTACTTCTCCACCTACATTCAGAAAAACATCACGGCCGCCGGCTGGGCGACCTCCGCGACCGTCGCCGCCAGCGCCATCGCCGCCGCGCTCGCGACGATCTTCAGCGCCGCGTGGTCGGACCGCGTGGGCAAGCGCCGCGCCTTCGTCTGCTGGGGCTACATCCTCTGGGGCATTACGACGGCGGCGTTCGCGCTCTTCGGCAACGGGCAGGTCGGCGGCAGCGTCGGCCTCGCGGTGACGCTCTTCGTCGTCATGGACTGCGTCATGTCCGCCATCGGCAGCACCGCCAACGACTCGGCCTTTTCCGCCTGGGTCACGGACGTGACCGACGTCACGAACCGCGGCGTCGTGGACATCGTGCTGAGCATTCTGCCCATCGTCGCGCTCATCGTCATCTTCGCGGGCTTTGACGGCATGACCGTGCACGGCAACTGGACGGGCTTCTTCCTCATGCTCGGCGGCCTGACGAGTGCGGCCGGTGTGCTCGGCCTGTGCATCTTCCGCGACAGCCCCGCCCTGCGCCCCGTGCAGGGCGACACGTACCTGCGCGACGTGCTCTACGCCTTCCGCCCGGCGAACATCCGCGCCAACAAGATGATCTACGTCTGCTTTCTCGGCATGATGTTCTCGGGCCTTGCCATGCAGCTGTGGCAGCCGTACATGATCTCACTCGTCGAGGTCACGCTCGGCATCGACAACTACATCCTGCCCATCGGCATCGTTGTGCTCGCCTCGGCAGTGCTGTCCGTGCTCGCGGGCAAGGCCATGGACCGCTTCGGCAAGGAGAAATTCTATTACCCCGTGGCCGCCATGCAGGTGCTCGGCGGGTTGATCGCCTACAGCATCAAATTCCTCGGCCACGCCATGCCGCTGCTGTGCGTCGGCGGCACGTGCATCATGGCCGGAAACCTCGCCATGGCGGGCCTGTTCACCGCCTCATCGCGCGACTACACGCCCGCCGGACGCGCCGGCGCGTCACAGAGTGTGAAGATGGTCATCTACATCATGCTGCCCATGGTACTTGCGAGCATCATCGACCCGCTCATCATCCGGGCCGTCGCGCTCGAGCCGACGGCGGCCATCCTCGCCAAATACCCGAGCTACGCCGGCAGCTACCTCTACCCGTATGAGCTGTTTCTGGCCGCGGCCGTAAGCGCGGTGTTCATCCTCATCCCCGCGTACTTCGTCCGCCGGGACGCCGGACGCATCCGCCGCGAGAAGCTCGCCACGCTGGAAAAATGAACGCGAAAGCCCGCCCGCAGGCGC
>OHAU01001683.1_pt1 | contig 24226 bp, 13 predicted proteins | sample 1577181 | NCBI WGS metagenome assembly OHAU01 (sample SAMEA3541472, study PRJEB24748) | human gut metagenome | biome: human gut; feature: human-associated habitat; material: faeces | place: China | collected 2012 | reverse complement strand
GGAATGGCGCTCCGTTCCTCTGGAACGGATGCGCAGTTCTTGCGGAATATGCATCTTTACTGTACTGTGAATATTTTTAATGCTTTCCAAATATTCTTCTTCAACCGGCGATAAGTTCTGCACCTGATATTTCCGATATTCTTCTGTTGCTTTTTCAATTGCCTGTGCATGACTAATCGTTCCGGCTCCTTGCAACACTTTTTCACCTGTAGTTTTCAAAACATTATCAAGGTGTTCCACATAATCTTCCATATGCATGGGATTGTGACGCATAGCTTGAATCTCCGCAAAATCAAAATATCCCGATACAATATTATTTAGGATCTTTAACTCTTCATCATTGAGATAATTTTTGGCAATACTGATATCTTTCAATACAGGAAAATCACCAGAAAAACTTTTTAATCCCATAAAAGGCTGACTGGCGTCCGCACGCTCGTATATAACTTCTGCTGCTGTATGTCCATGTGCTGCATAGTGTAATTTATTTTGTACCATTTTAAAAAATGCAATGGATTCACTACTCTTGGGATCATAATCAACACTTGTTGCATAAAGGTCAAGTACCTGTCGGTACATCACTTTTTCAGATGAGCGAATATCCCGAATACGGTCTAATAACTCTTTCCAATAATTACCCCCACCCAGATTTTTTAGCCGTTCATCATCCATTGTAAAGCCTTTTATCATGTACTCTTTTAATCGTTCAGCAGCCCACCGACGGAAATTTGTAGCAATCTTGGATTTCACTCTATATCCAAGAGAAATAATCATATCAAGATTATAATGAATTGTATTATAGTTTTTTCCATCAGCTGCAGTTGTTCGGAATTTCCGAACAACTGACTCTTCATCCAATTCTTCCTCTTCAAAAATATGCTTGATATGCTCGCTGATATTAGATTTACTTGTCTGATACAACTCACATAATTGTGCCTGTGTAAGCCAAACGGTCTCGTCTTCAAATTTAACGTCAATTTTTGTATATCCATCTTCCGTTTGATATATGATGATTTCACTCCCAATAATATTAGGATTGTCTCTTTGATCCTCCATCTTTTACCCCTCCCTTTACCGTTCCATTAAATTCCCGATAACCTCTCTCTTAATTAAACATCTATCTTCACCTCTGTAGCAAATAGTTTCTTATTCCCTTCTCCTGGAATAAAAGATATTTTTTTACCCTTTTGAATCACTTCTATTGCACTCTCTGTCTTAGAATAAATACTTTCGGTAATGGAATATTCTTTTCCATCAGCACCAACTACATAGGCATAAAAACTTTCTGTTCCCTTTCCAACATATTTGACCGTTCCTGTAATGCGTCTAAAATCCGCATCAATAATGAGTGTCCGTGTCTCGTCAACCTGCATGCGCAACTCATTCTTGTGTGCATGATCATCCACAAGATACTGATTTTTATATTCTCTGATAATCCGATCCGTATCTGTTGCAACATCACACCCAAGCCCAAGATACAATTTCCTATCACTAATAATATAAAACTCCTCTTTGGCCCTCGTCGCCGCAACATTCATTATGTTCGCTTCGGTTACTGCCCAGCGTGCCGCTCCGCTGCTCTGCCTGTCGGCACCGAGTACAAAAAATACGATTGGAGCCTCTTTCCCCTGAAACGTATGGACAGTTCCGACATTTGTCGGTTTTCCCTGTTCATCATATCGGGTAAAGTGAATTTTCCGTAATTTCTGAGAAAGCTGATATGCCACATTGGAAAACGGTGTAATTACATAAACTACATCTTTTTCTTTTTTATCTAAGATTTTCGGATTTTTATCTATCATCTCCTTGAGCTTATGCAAAAGGAATTCTCCCTGTTCCTCGACATATTTATTGTTCGCCATTCCACCAACATCAAACCAGTCTGCTTTTCCGTACTTTTCCATTCCCTGCACCATAAATCCGTCATAGGAAATCATGTTCGAAATTGTAAACATCGGATACCGACATCTTCTATGCACCCATAGCGGAATTCCAACCCATGAATCCTCCGCCTTGTCCTGTTTTCGATAAAACCCGTACTGACTTGCCGCATCTGCTAAAATCTGTGCGGATGCAGATGCAGATAAATATTTTTCTGTCACTCCAAAATGCTCCCCCAACATATATAGGGTATTAGAATCCAACGTAAGAACCGGTTTAATCTGCAACGGATCACCGACCACCATTACATGCCTGCTGCGATAGATTGCACCGACAGCCGCCTGTGGCAGCGCCTGTCCTGCTTCATCGATAAAAAGATGCCCCAGTGTCTCAGCTCCAAGATTTTTGCACATACGCGAAAAACTGGCAAACGTAGAACTAATCACCGGAATTGTCATATTAATCCAGTTCCATGCCGCCTCAATCACATGCTTTCGATCCAAATACTTCTCCTGCTGATCCCAGACGATAATGGCCGCCTTTACATTTTTTCTGTTCTCATAAAGAAATTGTTTTCGAACACGTAATGCCATAACAAACAATTTTGACTGTGCGACACGATACGCTTCGTCAAACCACGGGTTTGATATCTGTAAATCTTCATACTCCTGATTCATATTCAGCGGTTCTGTCTTACTGTCGTTTTTTATATTTTCATATTCGCGGACTCTTTTCTCCAAATTTGAAATTTTACCTGTTTCCACCGTCTTCCAACTGTTAAACTCCTGCTTAAGCTTCTCCTGTTTTTCATTACTTTTACTCAGCCTTGTTTGCCGCAAATGAATATTTTCATTAATTTTTTTCTCCTGTTCCCTGCATTCTATATCTTCATCATTTAATTTTACTAACTGATCCGTAATCTCATTTAATCTGCTCCTATATTCCTCTTTCTTTTTCTTTCCCGCAAAGAAGCAAGGACGTTGCTCCTTGTGTACTTGAAGGCACTGGTTCATACTGTCCATATTTTTTCGGACAGCTTCTGCCCTGTTTTGTACCTCTTTCAAACTGAGATGTAACTGTTCCAACTGCTGCCCGCATTCCTGTTTATTTTCTGCAAGCTTCTTAAGTTCTACGCACAATTCATGCTCTTTCTTCTCTAATTTTTCTTGATAGCTGCCACGAACCTGTTCCATCTTTTGAGTATATTCCTGATACATCCGAACGCTATCTGCAAATTCCTGCCTTTTTGTTCGAATCGCTTTTACTTCCTCATAATGACTCAGAAATTGTTTATATATACCTTGATTCGGCAGATAATCTTCTTCCAAATATTTGTGGATATGCTTCATATTCGTGAGGATATTGCTCATATTATTCGCTTTTCCACCTTCAAGTGAAAATACTCCCCAAAACTTTTCTTCTCCCGGAACAGATTCTTTTACCAGTTCCTCTCTTTTCTTCCCGTTCTCATCTTCCAACCACTCTACCGACACCTTCGCATTCGATATCTCACAAAAATAGTCCGCTTCTTTCAGTTCATCGATTAGAAAATTGTCAATCTCCTTACTCAACGGAAGTTCGTTCACAATGTTTTGAACCGCACCATTATTCGAACTTGCAACCACGATATTATTTTCGATAATATGTTCCGGGATCTCTCCAATCGATGCATGATTAAAATAAATTGTTTTCTCTGTTCCTTTGATAAAATGGTCCGAAAGTTTCGCAATACTATACGCCTGCTGTACCACTAACTGCGCAAATATGTCCTTCAAAAGCGTCGTTTTTCCGGTTCCAGGCGGACCGTTGACACTTCTCATCTGATTGTTGTCAAAGCCGATGGATAAGTTTACCGCAACTTGCTGCATCAGAGAAAGCGCATATGTCGTATTGCTTGGAAACCTTCCCAGGGGATAATTCTTCGGCTGCAGAATTTGTTCAAACAGATGCGGATGAAAATTCACTGAATCTTTTTTGCTGTCAAGGTTCATGCGTTCCTTTTTATTTCCATACAAATAAGCATTCAAATTAACCGTTTCGATTTTTTTTGCTTTTTCCAGATCATCGATGAAAAAAGAATGCAGATTCGTCGCTTCAGTCTCGATATTTCCCAGAATCTTCATCCGGCAATTTATTATATCAACCTCATGTTGCAGGAGTTCCTTTTGCATCGCAGCATTAAACTTCGCCGAATCCCCTGCTGTCTCATCAAAATCCTGAGCAAGCTGATTTTTAAAATCTTTCTCAAATTCCCGAAACTCTTTCTCATAGGGAACTTTTTTGAATTTCCGTATGTAAGCACTTTCTGTAAAGAATGTCATATCCTCCAGAAAATTAAGATTCTTATCGAAATACAGCGCGAAACTGAACTTGTCTCCGAAACGAATATCCTCATCCGTCGATTCCAAGCCATACTCTGCATGAAGTATGTCCACAACTTCCTGAAATTTAAAAATATCAAAATAGACAACGACTCCTCCTTTTTGCCGTCGATTCCATTTCTTTTTCTCAATTTTATGCAGAAACAGAGAATAGAAATCCTGTTCCTGCAAATCATTCAGAGTGAGAATAGCCTTATCATTCAAACCGATGTCTCCCTCCGATAAATGTTCCACCATTATCCATGATTCTAAAATCTTATTTTTTTCTATCATTTATGAACAAAACTCCTTCGTATCTGTTTGAACTCTCTATCTATCTTCCGATACGTATTCACGTTTCTTCAAATGTAAAATTATGTCCCACTAACCAAAACTAACAAAGGGACTTAAAGAACCAAGTCAAAGAAAAAGGATTCTTCTATTTCTACGATATCGTCATATCATCCGAAAATGTTCCAGTGCCTCCCTTATAGCCGCTTCTTTCCCTGGCGGACACTTCGGCTGTCTAGAGTTTTCCAATTTTGACAGGTTATAATTTGCCCTCTCAATAATGCCGCATTTCTGCTTCACCTGTGCGATATACAAGTTGCTAACTTTCAATCCGCTTTGCTTCAGAAACATAATCCTTGACTTCCGCATAGATCGCTTTACTCTCCGCCGCCATCAAATCAAGCTCATCCATCTCTAATTCCACATTGATATGCTTCAACTTATTTGATTTAAGTTTGGAAAGCAACACGATACTTTCCACATGCTCCGACCACGCGAACATATCATACCCCCATGCCTCTTCTGCCTTATATCCGTGTTTTGTCAGATACCGCAGGTCTCTCGCCAATGTCTCCGGATTGCAGGAGACGTAGACCACTTTTTTCGGTGAAAGGGTTACGACGGAGGACAGAAAGGCTTCATCACTGCCGGCTCTTGGCGGGTCCATGAAGACGATGTCGGCTTTTTCGCCTTTTTCGGCCATGGAGACCATGAAGGCGCCGGCGTCGTTCTGGTAGAAGGAGACGTTTTTGATTTGGTTTCGTTTGGCGTTTGTTACGGCATCGCGGACGGCGTCCGGGTTCAGTTCGACGCTGATGACTTCTCTGGCATCGCGGGATGCGATGAGGCCGATGGTTCCGATTCCGCAGTAGGCGTCCAGGACGCGTTCGTTTCCGGTGAGGCCGGCCAGGGAGATGGCTTTTTCGTACAGTTTTTTCGTCTGAACCGGGTTGACCTGGTAGAAGGACTGCGGGGAGATGCGGAAGGTGCAGCCGCAGAGTTCATCCTCGATGTAGCCGCGTCCGAAGAGGACAATGTCGCGTTTTCCGAGTACCATGCTGTCGGTGCGGTCGTTGACGTTCAGTACGATCGTGGTGATCTCCGGGTGGAGTTTGCGCAGGGCCTTTACGAAGTTGTTTTTTGACGGGAAGACTGGTGATACGCAGACGAGGACGACCATGATCTCGCCGGAAGCAAAGCCGGTGCGCACCATGACGTGGCGCAGGAGGCCGTAGCCGCTGTCCTCGTTGTAGATCATGATTTTGAAGCTCTTCAGCAGACTGCGGATATCGCAGATGATGGCATCGGCACGCTGATCCTCGAGCAGGCACTCATCGACCGGAACCACTTTGTGTGTGCCCTTTTCATAAATGCCGGATATGATCGTTCCGTCTTTTTTGCGTGCAAAGGCGGAATTGACTTTATTCCGGTAATGATAAGGATTTTCCATGCCAACCATGCCTTTGACCGGGACGATGCCCTTCAGAGTCTTCTTCAGGAACTGCTCTTTTTTCGCGAGCTGCTCTTCGTAGGAGAGGTTCAGATATGTGCATCCGCCGCATTTTTTCTGATAAGGACATTTCGACGATGATGAACTCTTTTTCTGCTTTCCTTTTTCCGGTGCCACGCTCTTTGTTTTCTCGATACGAACAGCTTTCTTTTTATTTTCCCTGTCGAAATACGTCTTTTTTCTTCCGTCAGATCTTTTATTCTTCTCTCTCGTGTTTTCCACTTTCTCTTACCTTCTTCCTCTATTTCGCAAACCCGCGCAGCAGCGCGATCTCTTTTGCATATCCGTCCAGCTCATTCGGTGTTTCCAGATAGAACGACAGTCCCGCCAGCGCCGGATGTGTCACAATCCGCTCAAATGCCGCAAGTCCCAGCGATCCCTCGCCGATCTTCTCATGGCGGTCCTTATGGCTCTCAAACGGATTCTTGCTGTCGTTCAGATGAACCGCTTTCAGCTTCGAAAGTCCTACCACGCGGTCGAACCTCTCAAGCACATCATCGAGGTGATCCACAATATCGTATCCCGCATCGTACACATGGCACGTATCTAGGCAGACACCCATGTGGTCTTTTAATTCCACGCGCTCCAGAATCGCCGCCAGCTCCTCAAACGAGCGGCCGACTTCGGTTCCTTTTCCTGCCATCGTCTCAAGCAGCACCGTGGTCGTCTGCTCCGGTTTTAAAATTTCATTCAGCATCTCCGAAATCAGACGGATTCCCTCTTCCGCCCCCTGTCCGGTATGACTGCCCGGGTGGAAATTGTAGCAGTTTCCCGGCGTATACTCCATCCGTTTCAGATCATCCGCCATCGTCATCCATGCAAACTCTCTCGTGTGCGCATCCTTCGAGCACGGATTCAGCGTGTACGGCGCATGTGCCAAAATGCGCTCGATTCCATGCTCCTTACTGTAAGAAAGAAACGCTGCGACATCCGCCTCGTCGATGGCTTTCGCCTTGCTTCCTCTCGGGTTTCTTGTAAAAAACTGAAAGGTATTCGCCCCGATGGACACCGCCTCTTTTCCCATGGCAAGATATCCTTTGGACGATGATAAATGACATCCTATTGTCAGCATAACTTCTATTCTCCTTTATTTCCAAACCACAACTCACCGATTCTCTGCGAGCCGCATTACTTAAAGCACAATTTTCCGGTACGGAATTCCCATCTCCGAGAGTGCTTCCTCCTCCCGCTTCTGACACGTAAAGAGCAGCACCTGCGTCCGGTTTTCCGCCAGCCATTTCAAAGTTTCTTTCAGCCGGTTTTCATCGTAAAACGCAAACGATTCATCGAGAATCACCGGCAGCTCCTCCTCGCCGCAGAGCACATCCATCGCCGCCATGCGGAGCGCAAAGTACGCCTGCTCGATCGTGCCGCGGCTGACCTGTTCAAGCGGCACATATTCGTCTGCGGTGTGAAGGCCGATCCGCAGATTCTCATCCATATTCACCTGCAGATAGCGGCCATTCGTCAGCGATGACAGCGTTTTTGACATCTGCTGTTTTAAGCGGTCGCCGATCCGGCTCTGCATCTGTACGGAGAGACTCTGGATCGTCTCCCCCGACAGGGAAAGCGCATCGAGTTCTTCCTGCAGATGATCTTTTTCCGTCATGGAAATGCAGAGCTCTTCGTATTCACTCTGCAAGTTCGACAGCACCGTCTGTTTCTGCCCCAGCTCCTGCTTCAGGCGGTCCACATTCCACTGCTGGCGGCGGATCGCCTGCTCCTCCGGCTCCGTCACGACCTGCTCGACCTCCGTTTTCCGGTGACGGAACAGACTGTACGCCAGATACAAGAGCGCCGCAATCGCAAGCCCGAGTCCCGTTCTCGTCAGCAGCGAATCAATATGGAAGAACTGCAGAATGCATAAGAACAAGAGAAATCCAGCCAGCGCCACGCACGCGGCACCCCATTTGCGGCTCTTCCGAGATTCTTTTTTCATCTTCCGCACCCGTTCGATCGGCACATCCTTCTGATAAATATCCCGCTTCATCTGCTCTTTCGCCTGCTGCAGATTCTCCTCGCTCTGACGGCACTCCTCCGTAAAAACGGAAATTTTCGTCTCAAGTTCTTCCTTCCGTTTTTCCAGTCCCGCCAGCGTCTTTTTCTGTTCCTGCTCCAGGCGCTTTCTCTTCTGCTTCAGCAGATCCAGCGCCGCCGCCACATCGAGCTCTCCATCGCTGCTCCCCTGGTAATTTGCCATATAGTTCCGCAGCTCATCCGCAAGCCCTTCCTCGGTTCTTCCTTTTAACTGCCCGATCGAAGCCGTATTATCATACACAATCTCACTGACACCGCCGAGCAGCATGGAAAGATCGCCGTCCTCCACGGAGAGCACCTCGCCGTCCGTCAGGCACACCAGCTTTGCATTGGCGTTCTGCCGCCCGAAATTCCGTGTCAGGCGGAACCGTTTGCCGCCGCTTTCAAGCACCATCTCTCCCGCATAGTATGCCGGATTTTCCCATGGCTCATAACGACTGTAGACATCATTTTTTGCCGCCCGCCCCCGGCCGCGTGTCATGCCGAACAGCATGCTGCGGATGAAGGTATGGACGGTCGATTTTCCGCTCTCATTTTCCCCGCTGATGAGCTGAATCCCATCGGAAAATTCCAGTGTGCGGTTCTGCATTTTTCCAAAATTGCGGATTTCCAGTTTTTCTATTTTCATCTTCTACGCCTCCCGCAATCTTTTTTTCAGCCGTTCCTGCGTGCCGCCAGCAGCGCCTCGAGACCATAGTCGAGCGCCTTCTGTGACTGCGCATCCGTCTTTGTTTCAAATGCTTCAATATAGGCGCTGATCAGACTAGCGCCATACGTTTTCTTCAGCTGTTCCAGATCGTATGCCGGACGTGTTTCATCCTCCACGGAGATGACTCTGCCGCAGTCCAGCAGCCGTTTCGGAGAAAATTCCAGCTCGGCGGCACGGTGTCCCACAAGTTTCAGGCGGATGATTTTTCGGATCTTCCCATCCTCCCGCAGCGCCAGCTCCTGTTTCAGCTTCGTCTCCAGCGCATACTGTGTCAGATCCTCCGTCACGTTCAACACCAGATCTTCGTACTCATATCTGGCAAACGGCACAAACTGAATCCGCGTGCCGTGCTCGTCCACTGTTCCGCGGATGTAGCCGTGCGGCCCCAACTGCGTCTCATCCGTCGGTTCGAGTGCGCCTGCGTATGCCATTTTGTCGGGAATAAGAATCCCCGGCTTATGAATGTGCCCGCACGCAATATAATCAAACCCAGCCTGCGCCATGCGGCCCGGATTCCACGGCATGTGGCGGGCATCGCCGCCGTGCGCGAGCAGCAGATGATATTTCATTTTTCCCTCCGGCCGCACGCCGTCCAGCCGGTTTTCCAGGATCTCTTTTTTGTCGTAACTGCATCCGTACACCGCCGTCTTCTTCTCCGGGACTTCAACACACTCCGGCTCCGGCGACAGGAGCATTACCACGTTGTCTGCCCAGTCGAAACCGCGGTAAAAGCTCTCCCGCTTCACATAATCGTGGTTTCCGGCAATCAGCACGACGATCGTCTCCGGGATGGACGCAAAAAGATCGTTGACCTCTTTCAGTTCCCGCAGAAGCGGCTGGCGCTGAAACAGATCTCCCGCGATCAGCAGAAAGTCCGTCTTTTCCCGACCGGCCAGGCGGATGATCCGCCGGAAGCTCTCCCAGATGGCCTCCCCGCGCTCCTCGCTCCAGGGAAATCCCGCATCCGGCTGCATGCCGAGATGCACGTCCGCAATATGAATAAACCGCATAGGCACATACCCCTTTCTGGATTCATTTTCTCTATTACTACAATACGGACGTCAGGTGCACCAAATCCACATTGGATTCCACTGCACCCGGCATCCGTATTTTTTAAGTTTCTATATCACTTTTCGTAATTACAGCTCGCAGTTGTTTACTGTTCTCGGGAACGGGATGACGTCGCGGATATTGCCCATTCCGGTCAGATACATGACGCATCTTTCAAATCCCAGTCCGAATCCTGCATGGTGGGTGGAACCATATTTTCTGAGGTCCAGATAGAATCCGTAATCTTCCTCAGCAAGTCCCAGCTCTTTCATACGGCCAAGCAGTTTCTCGTAGTCGTCCTCACGCTGGCTTCCGCCGATGATCTCTCCGATGCCAGGAACCAGACAGTCCATAGCGGCAACGGTCTTGTTGTCATCGTTCAGCTTCATGTAGAACGCTTTGATCTCCTTCGGATAATCGGTAACGAAAACCGGTCTCTTGAAGATCTGCTCGGTCAGATAACGCTCATGCTCGGTCTGCAGATCGCATCCCCAGTATACTTTGTAATCGAATTTGTCGTTGTTTTTCTCCAGAAGCTCGATAGCCTCGGTGTAGGTTACACGGCCGAACTCAGAATTTACGACATGGTTCAGACGCTCGATCAGTCCCTTGTCCACGAAACTGTTGAAGAACTGCATTTCTTCCGGTGCATGCTCCATAACGTAGCGGATGACATATTTCAGCATTGCCTCAGCAAGCTCCATATCGTCCTCCAGATCAGCGAATGCGATTTCCGGCTCGATCATCCAGAACTCAGCTGCGTGGCGGGTGGTGTTGGAATTCTCTGCACGGAAAGTCGGTCCGAAGGTGTAGATATTGCGGAATGCCTGTGCAAAGGTCTCGCCGTTTAACTGTCCGCTTACGGTAAGGCTTGTCTTCTTTCCGAAGAAGTCCTGTGTGAAATCAACAGCGCCGTCCTCGGTTTTCGGAATATTGTCAAGATCCATGGTGGTTACCTGGAACATCTCGCCGGCTCCCTCGCAGTCGCTTCCGGTGATCAGCGGGGTATTGACATAAACGAAGTCTCTCTCCTGGAAGAACTGATGGATCGCATAGGCGCAGAGGGAACGAACACGGAAGACTGCCTGGAAGGTGTTGGTTCTCGGACGCAGATGGGAAATGGTACGAAGGTATTCCATGGAGTGGCGTTTTTTCTGCAGCGGGTAATCCGGTGCGGAAACGCCCTCTACGGTAACTTCTGCTGCCTGAATCTCAAACGGCTGTTTTGCCTGCGGGGTAGCAACGAGGATACCTTTTACGATGATGGCTGCGCCGACGTTCATTTTGGAAATCTCAGCGAAGTTTTCCATCTCATCGTGGTATACGATCTGCAGGGTTTCGAAATAGCTTCCGTCGTGCAGAACGATGAAACCAAAGGTTTTGGAATCACGTACGCTGCGCACCCAGCCGCCTACGGTTACTTCTTTGTCCAGGTATGCTTCCCGGTTTTTATAAATCTCTCGGATGGTTGTAAGTTTCATTGTCTTTTTTCTCCCTAAATATTCATAGTGCTTTCTTTATTCTAGCACTTTTTGCGTCATTAGAAAACCCCGCAAATCACTCGATCTTTACTTTTTTAATATAACTGATGAAGACATTGCCGTTCTGTGCGAACAATGCATCGCTGTCATCGTCAGAAAGTGCAGTTGTCTCGCCCGTTGCCGGGTTATACAGCCAGGAATTTCCAAAAATATCGTATCCGGTCAGAAGCAGACTCTCGTTCGCGCCGGTCTTTACAACAACGCCGTAGCCGCTGCTGATCATGTAGAGAATTTCTTCTCTTGTGCAGCCCGTCAGGTTCAGCAGTTCGTAATCATCACCGAGTGACTCCTTCAGCACGTTTTCGTCCAGAGATGCACTCTGGAATCCCGACGGCATCGTTGTCTCGTCGAGGCGCATGCCCTGCTGGCGGTTTCCGCGCTCCCACACATAGGACTGGCTGCTGTTCAGCACAACGCCGACATTCTCATCGGCAAGCTGTACGGCCTCGGCCGGGGAGCTTAAAATGGCGATCAGTTTTCCTTTTCCATATACATAGTAAAGATCTGCGCTGCCCGTGTCGTACGACATCGTAAGATCGGTCCGTAAGGTTGAATAGATATATTTCGGTGTCAGTGTCAGAAGCGACTGTGTTTTGCCGCTCGTCGAGAATTCCAGAAGGAACTGCTGCTCTCTTCTGTCGTCCACCGTTGCCAGGCGGCCCGTCACCAGTTCCTGGCTCTGCTGCTCGCCGTTCATGATGTGATCCTCCGGCGCATCCGCATAGCCGTTTTCCTGGCGTACCACGCGGTCCAGCTCCAGAAGGCCGTCCGAAATCGACACGCCTGTCACATAATAGCCGTCCTGGTGATACTCTTTTTTCACGTTTCCGTCGATGCTGGCAATCCGCACCGTATGCATAGCGAAAACTTCATTGCCGGAAATATCTTTTAAAATATCGCTGTCGTTTGCCATACCATAAACAAAGTCTTCATTGATAAAGCCAAGTGCCCGGATCTTCTGTCCGTCATCCGCCGCAAAGCGCTGCGTTTCCCCGCTCTCCAGATTCATCACGGTGATGTTCATCGCACTGCTTGCATTGTCCGCATCCATCCACGCGATGCTCTCCTGGCTTTCCGATACTACAAAGCAGTCCTCCGGGATACTTTCCCGGACCACCGTCGTCGTGCCGGTTCCAATATCAACCTTGCACAGGTTCTCATTCAGATAGAGATACATCTCTCTCTGCTTGTTGACGTAGGAGAGGCGGTCGAGCTGTTTTTTCAGCATCTCGTAGGAAATATCCGCCGGAACGAAAATCTCCTCGGTTGCCACATTCCGCTCGGCGCGATAATAGTAAACGGCTGCTCCCACTTCACCCTCGTGGTTTCCGCGGTTCATATAGCCATAAACAACAAACGTCACATCGCCCGCATCATCCACACGCACAATGTTGACATCATGCTCTCCGTGCTGTTCCCGGTCATCCATGCTGCCGTTCTCACGGAAGCTGAAAACGCGGATCGTCTTGTTGGCGCTGCGGTTGTAGCACCAGAGATCACCGTTTACTACAAATGCGACAATATCACCTGCCGTATTCGTCACATACTCGGTATCCTCGCCGGTCACACCGAGGTTGATGCCGGATTTCGTCAGAACACCAAGCTCCGGATCAAAGATCTGCTGTGCGCTCCGCTCGAAGTCCAGCAGAATAATCTCTCCGCCGGACTCCCGCATCCGGTAGAACTCGCTTACGGTATAATACTCCGTCTGTCCGTTCTCATCCTGCGCACTGATCATGTACTCCTGTGTAATGCTGGTCGTCGTCTCATTCGCTTCTTTGATCTGCTGCACCGGCTGCTGTACGATCGTCGGTGCGAGGCTTCCCCAGGAAATCTGGTCGAGGCTGGAATGAATGTTGACATTGAGGAACGAAGAATTATCCCCCGTCTCATCCGGCTCAAGCTGCGGAACGAGCGCTTCTGCCTGCGTTTTATCCAGGCATGTCTGCGCAAACATCTGTGTGTAGGCCAGATAATCGCCGACCTCCACGCCGTTGCGCTGTACAATGCGGGTGTAATACCAGGCAGACTGGCCGTCCCCGTAGGCAACCTCGAGCTTCAGCGTATATTCCTGATTCATCAGAATCGCGGTCTCTAACTGGAAGTCTGCTTTCAGATAGCTTCCGTCCTCGTCAAACGATTTCAGCACCGAGTTTTCAATCAGCGCTCCGCCGTCTGTGCTTTCCACCGTATAGGTCACGTTTATAATTTTCTGTCCTTTCGCATCAATTTCAAGCGTAAGCGAACGGTCCATCGGCAGCGGTGTCAGGTTTTCTCTTGTCGTTACGCCGTTCATCTCCTGGCGGTATCCGTACATGCGGTTCACTGTCGTGTCCGCGGTCTTCATGTACAGCACCGGAAGACTCGCTGCGTCCAGATCGGTCGCATTCTCCGTCGTCTCGTGGCTCATCAGGTGTGTGAACACACCGACTGATGCGGCAAAAACAAGAAAAAGGATCAGAATCCTTGCTGCTCTTTTATTCATCACGGCTCCTCCTTTTCTGTGAGGAGGTCTGCCAGTGTCGGCTTCACATGGTATGCTTCCATGCACGCTTTCAGTTCTTCCGGCAGTTTTTTCGAGCCTTCCTGGCGTTTTACCGCGCGGATCAGAAGGTTCTTCGGCGTGTGCTCCATGTCGATGAACTCAAGAATCTGTGTCTCATAGCCTGCATTCTCCAGAAGCTTTGCCCGGATTCCGTCGGTCAGAAGCGCCGCCATGCGCTCTTTTAAGATGCCGTAATCCATGATCGGATACAGTTCTTTGTTTGCAATCTGGCGGTTCAGCTCATGCTGGCAGCACGGAACGGAAAGAATAACTTTTGCATTCCATTTGACGGCCTTTTCCAGCGCATAGTCAGTCGCCGTGTCGCACGCGTGCAGCGTCACCACCATATCGACCTCGTCGCGGCCGGTATAAGAAGCGATGTCACCCTGATAGAAATGCAGCTTTTCATAGCCGTATTTCTCCGCCAGTCCGTTGCAGATTGCGATGACATCCTCTTTCAAGTCAAGTCCGATGATATTGACATCCAGTTTTTTCAGTTCGCGGAAGTAATAATACATCGCAAACGTCAGATACGATTTTCCGCAGCCGAAATCGAGAATCGTGATCTCGCGGTCCGATGGGAGCTGCGGCAGGATATCTTCGATGAACTCCAGAAAGCGGTTGATCTGGCGGAACTTGTCGTAGCGGGTCCGCACGATTTTGCCTTCTTTTGTCATAACACCGAGATCCTGTAAAAAAGGAACCGGGATTCCTTCTTCCAGAATATACCGTTTCTTCCGGTTGTGCGCCAGATTGACGGGTTTGCCGGTTCCTTTCATATGCGGTTTCTTTTTGATCGTCATCGTTCCCTTTTTGCTGACCAGAACGGATGCTGTGCAGGTGTCGGATTCGCGCTGCATCTGCTTGAAGGTTCCGTTCATCCAGTCGCTGATCCGGGTGATCACGTCGTCTTTTGTCATATTTTTATGAAACTCCTTCGTGCCGACAGTCTCCTGGCACTGAAAGAGCAGTTTTCCTTTTATTTCAACCGGGCGTATTCTCACTTTGGACACTTCACTGTCCCCTCTTGGGCCGCTGATCGTGATACGGTACAGCCCTTCCCGGATTTCATCCTGTAATAATTTCTGTAATTCCATTTATACTCTCCAAACTTCCTGAATCGTTTGTAAACATGTGTAATAAAGCCCCTTACAACCTCGCTAATATTGTAATCTGTTTTCCGCAAAACCACAACAGAAAAATTATTAAAAATGTGTTACCCTCTTATTACTTTATGGCGCAGTTTAAAGCCACAGATTGTAATAATGTTTCCTCCTGCTCCGCCTCCGGAACATTTCATTATAAAAAAGAACGCCGATCAAATCGAGCAGTTCCTCTTCTGCCGTTTTCTCATCCTTCCCGCCGTTTTCCCTGCCGTACTGACGTGCGATATTCCGGCAGGTGTGCTCCATCATGAGTCGGTCCGGGAATTCGTCGTACATCATGCTGCCGCGGTAATCCATGCGGTCACACTCTGCCTCCACCAGCCGCTGCAGATCAGATGCCGTCCGGGAATAATACGACTGCATCCGCTGCCGTTCCCGCGCTTCCTGCTGCTCCTCCATACTTCTTCCCCATAAGGGCTGTGCTGCAAAAAACGGCTCTGGCCGCTCCATCGGGTTTCCCTGATAGGAATTTCTTCTATTTTCATACACTCTATCCTGATTCATGCCTGTTTTATTTCCTTTTTGCTCTTCCTTATACCATATGCACACCGCCGCCATTCTGCCGTTTCCCAGATCTCAAACACAATTTCACTTGCCAAAACCGCCGTTCCGTACTAAAATACAACCTGTATCTATTTTTCCGATACATCATATAGGAGTGAATATCATGAATCTGAATATGCAAGCTTTCAACATCAACACGCTGCTTGGCGGTCTCGATAAAGTCCGGGACGTCATGGATGTTTACCAGCAGCAGCTTCTTCTGATTGTGATTGTTTTTGCCCTGCTGAACTGTTTCTTCGGCTATACGCTCCGCAAGCTCTGGAGCGTCATTCCCGGATTTTTTCTCGGCGCGGCCGCCGGTTATGCAGCGGGTACCTACACGAATCAGACCACGACGATCACCCTGGCGCTTGCCGTCGGCATCGGTCTTCTGACCGCAATCATTGCCTTCGTCCTCTACCGGATCGGACTTTTTCTTCTGATCTGCGGGCTCGTCGGCTTTTGCCTCTGGCATCTCGTCAATCCAAACGATATCACAGGTTATGGACTCGTCGCCCTCGTCGCTTTCGTGATCGGCCTGATCTGCGTTCCGTTCGAACGCATTTCCGTAATCCTGGTCACCTCCATCTGCGGCGCCCTCACGACGATCCGCATGGCATATTTCTTCAAGGACCTCGATCTGAACATGATGTTCTGGATTGTCTCTGCCATTCTCGCCGCAGCAGGCATGCTCTTCCAGTTTAAACCGTGGAAAGAGGCGGACTACTGGGAGGATGACGACGAAGAAGAACGCGAACACCGTGCAAAAGCGCGCGCCAGACGGAAGCGCAGATCCGGTTTCGACCCTCTTCCATCCAGAAAGAAGAAAAAGAAACGCCGCGGCTCCTCTTCCTCTTCTTCCGGCAACGCAAGAGATCCGTACCGCAGCTATCAGAAACCGTCGAACCGTACCCGTGTTTCGCAGAACACCATGTACGATTTCCGTTTTGTTCCGGAAGAACCTGACGATGACGACGATGAGAAAGATCTTCCAAAAATCATCCGCCGCCGGCCATCCGCAAAACCGGCCGCTCCGGAGGAGTTTGACGAAGAAGAAACATCCCCAAAAGCTTCCATGGGCGACACGAAGCCGTATACCTCTCCTTCCAAACCGCAGATCACCGAGGACGGCATCCCGGATGTCGATCTCTCCGCGATCCGGCAGCAGATTTCCGAAGAGGTACAGAGAATTTACGAAGACGATCAGAACTCGTAATCCGCACTGCAGCGCAGAAAACCCGGCAGGCAAAGGAACATTCCCTTGTCTGCCGGGTTCATTTTTTATCCTGATTTTCAGTTATAAAGATACTTCTGATTTGTCTCCAGATCGATCGTGTCTTTGTCGAGCCACTGATATCCCGTATCGATCTTCTGATCTACCGGAAGTCCCTGAATCGCGCGGACGGCCGCCACGATTGCCGCATAGCCAAGACCGTACGGATTCTGCGTTACGGTACCGTACTCGCGTCCCTCCTGGATCGCTTTCTGCTGTTTTTCACCGGAATCAAAACCGACAATCTGAATCTGCTCAGTATTTTCCATATCTGCCAGCGCATCCAGCGTCTGGTCTGCCATGTCTTCGTTCGTACAGAAGATGCCCTTCAGAGCCGGGTAGGTTTCAAGTGTATTTTTCAGCATGTCCGCGATGGATTCTTCTCCATCTCCGTAATTCACCTGAACCACTTTCACATCGGTATATTTTTCTTCGATCTCTTTTTTAAATGCTTCCACGCGCTCTACGCTGCTCTCGGTGTTGTACTGATGTGCAACAATCGCAACCTCTCCGCTGTTGCCGATGGCCTCGCAGAGATGATCTGCCGCAAGCTTTGCTGCCGCTGCGTGATCAGTCGCACATGTCGAGGTGATCAGATCACTCTCGATACCGGAATCCGCGATGACGACCGGAATCTGGCTGTCGGAAGCCTCTTCCATCTGTGCCTGTCCCGACTGCTGGTCAATGATGCCAAGGATCAGCGCGTCCGGATTTTCCGAAATGACAGAGTCGATGATATTGATCTGAGAGTTGGTGTCACTTTCATTTTCCGGGCCTTCAAATGTCATATAAACTTTGTCGTTTCCGGTGTAGCCAAGCGAGGCGTTCAGATCGTCAAGTGCCTGCTGCGCACCGGCTTTTACGGCTTTCCAAAAACCGGCACTTAAGTCTTTTGCAACCACGGCGATGTAAGAGCCTTTTTCAACGTTAAGTCCATCCACGGTGTCGTACAATGCTTCCATGCCGTCTTTGTGCGGAACGGTGATTTCTATTCGTTTTTTGTCTGCTTCTTTTCCTTCATCTCCAGAGCTTTCAGAAGATGTGGATGCACTGGCTGACTCTGCTGTAGAATCTGCGCTGGACGATGAGGCCTCCGGGCTTTCTTCTGCCGCCGGAGTTTCTGTCACTTCCTGAGACGACGATGCTGCGGTGCTCTTGTCTGTCACTGCTTCTTTTCCGCATCCAGCTGCCGAGCACAGCAGGATTCCGGAAAGCAGTACTGCAATCATTCTGCGTTTCATAATTCTCCCTTTCTGCTTTGCCTGATGAATCATTTTCCATTACTTTTTACAGTTTTATTACATAACCTTTCTCTATTATACACAAACCGTAAAAATAGTCCAGTCCTGTTTTCTTATGATTTTCTGAACTTTTTTGCAATTTCACATAGCTCTGAATAGTTACACAAAGCTGTGGAAGATTTCACCTTCTGGTTTTACGGTAAACGAAAGCCGTTTGCCTGTCCGCGGATGCTTCAGCTCGAGATGATGCGCGCACAGCGCCAGAGATCCTTTCTCTTTCGCCCCATATTTTGCATCACCCGCCAGCGGATATCCCGCATGGGAAAACTGGACGCGGATCTGGTGGTGGCGGCCCGTTCCGAGGTGGATCTGCACCAGGGTTCGGTTCTCCTGTGTCCTTATCACTTCATATTCCAGCACCGCTTTTTTCGCTCCGGCGGTGCCTGGCTGTACGACGCGGGATGTGTTGCTCCGTCCGTCTTTCACAAGGAAATCCTCAAACTTCTGCACGCCCTGTTTTTCGATTTTTCCCTCACAGACGGCGAGATACTCTTTCTTCATCGTCCCGTCCTTCACCTGCCGTCCCAGTTTTCCTGCGGCGTCTTTGTTTTTCGCAAACACCAGCACGCCCTCAACCGGCTGATCGAGCCGGTGAACGACCGCCAGATATGGAATCTGAGTCCGCGCCTGACCCGGTGTTTCCGCCCTTGCCTGCTTCGCCAAATAATTCAGCAGCGCATGCTCCAGATCCATCTGTCCCATCCGCGCATTCTGCACTGCCATACCCGCGTGCTTGTGAACAACAAGAATATCGTTATCTTCCATTAAAATATCTTCTCTGCAAAATCCAGCCACTTTCTTCTCCTGTTCTGACTTCTTATTTTCGATACACGGATTTCTCCGCTGTTATGCTTTAAGAAGTATGCACCATTTCCGCCGCATCTGTCAAGAAAAACATGCCCGGCGGACGAATTACACAACACAGAAAGCGATCGCCATACCAATCATTTTTTCTGATACAGCGACCGCTTTTTCTTTATTTTCCATATTCAGTTTTTTCTCTACTTTCAAGGATTTTCACTGGTTTTCTTTCTTTACCGATCTGTGATCTTTGTTTTCGCTTTCGTTTGATATTTCAAAGATCGTTTCTCTTCCATTTCCCTGTTGTAGATTTTCTTTTTTTCGGGAAGATGTTCTTTTTCAGAGGCTTTTCCTTTGCGGTTAAGATTTCCACTCCGAAAATCTTTTCCTTAGGATTTCCTAAGATCTGCTCTGATCTCATGTTTATCAAAAGGTTTTCTTTCGAACTTCTTTTGTATGGATCTTTATCTCAGGTTTTCTTTCCTTTCGGAAGTCTCTCATCTTAAGAACATCTTCCTTTTCCCTTTTTTTCCATTCTTCTATAGAAGATTTCTCGTCTCTTTCTATGAAAATGGTTTGTTCTCTTGAAAAGGGGGTCCCAAGTCTTTCTCTTTGTACCTCTTGGTTAGGTTTTTGTTTTCTTGTTTCTTTGTGATTTTAATATAACAGATCCGTCAGCATTTGTCAACACATTTTTAAAATATTTTTACTGTTTTTTTATATCACTTTTCCTTTTCTTAATTATTGTGTTTATTTTCTGAATTTTATATTATTTTCTGATATTTTATTTCAAATAAGTGCGCAGAAAAAGAGCTATGAAACAGACTTTTCTCCTGCCACACAGCTCTTTCTCAAATACTTATCCTCTATAATAGTTGATCAGGCATCCCTTGCGGATGATTTCTCTCTCATCATCGGTCAGCGCGCCTAACGTCATCTCGAACGGAACAAGTGCTCCGTCTTTTACAACGTACGCTTTGATCACATCGGCTTTCTCTTCCACTGCCTTGCGGATCTCCGGTACAAAGATGTAATCTCCGTTTGTAAACGGCAGATCTCTCTCCGGGATCAGGAATGGAAGCATGCCCCAGTTGATCAGGTTGGAGCGGTAGCGCTTCGTTGCATACTCGTTGGCGATGTTTGCCCAGCCGCCTAATACCTTCTGGCAGGAAGCTGCCTGCTCACGCGCAGAGCCGTCGCCCGGTTTTACAGCGAAGATGGTGGATCCGACACCGACGTTTGTCTTGTCGATATCCGGGTACTGGGTATGGATGGCTGCGAAGACCGGTTTCAGTTCCGGAAGTGCCTCTGCCGGGCAGTTTCCTTCCTGGATGGCTTTCTCTGCGACCTGTACTTCTTTTGCACGTCCCACGTAAGCCGGATCTTTTCTTGACAGGGTGAACTCTGCCAGTCCGAGCGGGTTGGAACGGAAGGAAGAAGTCTCGCCGGATGGAATCAGCTCATCGGTTGTCGTAACCGGATCGTGGATCTCGGAAACAACCTTCAGAATCAGGTTCTCGGCAAGCTGCGGCATAGCCGGCCAGTCTTTGATGTTCGGTCCGAACTGGATTTCTACAGACGGATCTGCCACACCCTTGCTGTCGAAGACACGGTTCTCGTAAATCTTCTTGTCGAAGTGGTATGCCGGCTTCGTGTATGTTCCGGTGAACTCGTCTGCTGCGGTCAGGAATCCCTTGTTTGCTGCGGTTGCTGCAATGGAACGTGCATCCATCAGGGCAACGGAAGAAATCTGGCCGTTCTGGATCTTGGATCCCTCGCGGTTCGGGAAGTTTCTGGTGGAGTGACGGATTGAGAACGCATTGTTTGCCGGAGTATCGCCTGCGCCGAAGCACGGTCCGCAGAATGCGGTTTTTACGATCGCACCAGTTTCCAAAAGATCTGCCAGTTTTCCGTTTCTTGCCAGCTCCATATAGATCGGGGTACTTGCCGGGTAAACACTTAAGGTGAACGCATCGTCGCCAATGCTGTGGCCTTTCAGGATATCGGCTGCGTCGCAGATGTTCTCAAATCCGCCGCCGGCACATCCTGCGATGATTCCCTGGTCTACCAGGAGTTTTCCGTCGTGTACTTTATTTTTCAGAGTGAACGGAACTTTTCCGTCGAGGCTGATGGCTGCTTTCTTCTCTACATCGTTCAGGATGTCATCGAGGTTTGCTTTCAGCTCTTCAATGGTATAAACATTGCTCGGATGGAACGGCATCGCGATCATCGGTTTGATCTTGTCGAGTTCTACTTTTACAACGCCGTCATAGTAAGCAACCGCGCCAGGATTCAGCTCTTTGTAATCTGCGCTTCTGCCGTGGATCTGATAGAACTCGCTGATCTTCTCATCGGTTCTCCAGATGGAGGACAGACACGTTGTCTCGGTTGTCATAACGTCCACACCGATCCGGTAATCTGCGCTTAAGGAAGATACGCCAGGTCCTACGAACTCCATAACTTTGTTCTTTACGTAACCATTTGCAAAGACTGCACCGATGATGGCAAGTGCAATATCCTGCGGTCCTACGCCCGGCTGCGGTGCGCCTGTCATGTAAATTGCGATCACTCCCGGCATAGCGATATCATATGTTTTGGAGAGAAGCTGTTTTACCAGCTCCGGTCCGCCCTCGCCCATGGCCATGGTTCCGAGTGCACCGTAACGGGTGTGGGAGTCGGATCCGAGGATCATTTTTCCGCCGCCGGCAAGCATCTCGCGGGCAAACTGATGAATTACTGCCTGATGAGGCGGTACATAGACGCCGCCGTACTTTTTCGCACAGGTAAGACCAAACATGTGGTCATCTTCGTTGATGGTTCCGCCGACTGCGCAAAGGGAGTTGTGGCAGTTGGTCAGCACGTACGGTACCGGGAATTTTTCCAGTCCTGACGCGCGCGCGGTCTGAATGATTCCAACAAAAGTAATGTCATGCGATGTAAGTTTGTCAAATTTGATCTGCAGATTTTCCATGTTGCCGGAAACATTGTGGTCTTTTAAGATTCCATAGGCAATGGTTTCTTTTGCAGCATCCGCCGGACACGGCACAGCGCCGGTACGCGCTTTGAGTTCCGCGCGGCCTTCTTCTGTATCCGGGATGATATCGATTCCGTTGACAAGGTATGCACCTGTGTTCAGTAATTCAATCATGTCGTTCCTCTCCTCTTGTTGTTGATAAAATGTCAGGGTCAAAAAGTCTTTTGACCCCTTCGATACCCGGATTGCTCCGTGCTTTGCACTCCCGCAATCCTGTACGGCTCTGAACGGTTTTACAGATTTTCGCTGTTGTTCATATACGTCATGTAGCTTACGACCATCATGGCAATTTTAAAGGTCAGCGCATCGTCAAATTTACGAATGTCGAGTCCTGTGCTCTTCTCGAGCTTCTCCAGACGGTACACCAGAGTATTTCTGTGTACATAGAGCTGACGGGATGTCTCGGACACATTCAGGTTATTTTCAAAAAATTTATTGATTGTGGTCAGTGTTTCCTCATCGAACGTATCCGGCAGATTTTCGCCGAAGACTTCGGTCATAAACATTTCGCACAGCGGAATCGGGAGCTGATAGATCAGACGGCCGATGCCGAGGTTGTTGTACGGCACCACATTTTTGTCTGCGTAGAAAATTTTTCCTACCTCAAGCGCCATCTTCGCTTCTTTGTAGGAACGCGAAACACTCTTAATCTCGCTGACCGGATTTCCGTAAGAAACACGTACCTGGGACATTGCCTCTGCATTCAGCATATCAACCAGCATTCTTGCGGTCTGGTTCATATCCTCGAAGGTGTCGGTATCCTTCAGTTCTTTTACAATGATAATGCTCTTCTCATCGACTGCGGTGATGAAATCTCTCGGTCTTGAAGCAAAGAGGCTCTTTACTGTCTCCTGTGCGCTGATGTCTTTTTCCAGCTTCGTCTCTACCATGTAAACAACGCGGCGTACATCTGTGTCGATGCGAAGCTTTTTCGCGCGGTTGTAGACATCCACCAGAAGAAGATTGTCGAGAAGAAGGTTCTGGATAAAGTTGTTTTTGTCCAGACGCTCTTTGTATGCAATGATAAGATTCTGAATCTCACATACGGCAACCTTTCCGATCATATATGCATCGTCGCTGCTTCCTTTAGAAATCAGAATATACTCCACATTCTGGTTGTCATATACTTTAAAATAATGATATTCCTGTACAATCTGGCTGTCCGCAGCGGATAATACAAAAGAACGGATGCTTTCTGCATCAATCGCGGTTTCCGGGAATGTGGTCACCAGCAGAACACCATCCGTATTCGTCACACATAAATCAATTCTTGTAATATTTCTTAATTCATCAAGGGTTTTCTGTAATACCTGACTTGATACCAAATCTGCCACTTCCTTTCTCCTGGCGTATTTTACTCCAGGGTGCATCTTATCTATAACTATAGCTTATTTTTTCCCCCTTGGCAACCATTTTCTTTACCGAAATAAAGTGAAACGGGGCAAAAAAAGAACCGGCATCCATAACAGATGTCGGTCCTTTCTCTATGTATGCGCTTACGCGCTGATGTTCATATAGATTAGTTGGTAATGGTGATCTCTGTCTCTTTGTCGAACAGATGAACTTTCTCCATATCCAGAGCAAATTTAACGGTATCTCCGCTTCTTGCAGTTGTACGAGGATCTACGCGGGCTGTCATTGGGAAGCCTTCGCAATCGAAGTACAGGTAAACTTCTGCACCTAACAGCTCGTATACGTTGATCTTGCACTCAACTACGCTGTCTTTGGAAGTTTCGATGAACATCTGAGAATCATGTACGTTCTCAGGACGGATACCCATAACAACGGTCTTTCCGTCATATCCGCCGTCGATAACAGCTTTTGCTTTGGAAGCCGGCAGTTTCATGTTGTATTTACCAACAGTAAGAGTAACGTCGTTTCCGTTAACTTTTACTTTTGCATCCAGGAAGTTCATCTGCGGAGATCCGATGAATCCTGCAACGAACAGGTTGCCCGGTGCGTTGTACAGGTTCTGCGGGGTATCTACCTGCTGAACAACTCCGTCTTTCATAACAACGATTCTGGTACCAAGTGTCATAGCCTCGGTCTGGTCATGTGTTACGTAGATGATGGTTGCTTTTAATCTGTTATGTAAGGAAGCGATCTCGGAACGCATCTGTACACGAAGCTTTGCATCCAGGTTGGACAGCGGCTCATCCATCAGGAATACCTTCGGGTTACGTA
>OHAU01001677.1_pt1 | contig 24293 bp, 22 predicted proteins | sample 1577181 | NCBI WGS metagenome assembly OHAU01 (sample SAMEA3541472, study PRJEB24748) | human gut metagenome | biome: human gut; feature: human-associated habitat; material: faeces | place: China | collected 2012 | reverse complement strand
TTTTCTGACATTAACATTTGGAATTTGTTTGTTTTATATGTTTAATTCTGTTCAGGCACAACAGGCTGTCTTAAAGCTGAATGCAAGCCAGAAATCAATGATGCATCTAATGTCTGTGATCATTAATGGAATTTCTGTGTTTGTTGCAATTATTCTTGGATTTCTGATTGTTTATGCAAATCAGTTTCTAATGAAGCGGCGGCATAAGGAAATGGGAATCTATCTGTTGTTAGGAATGGAAAAACGACAGGTATCAAAGATTCTTCTGATAGAGACTTTATTGATCGGTGTTTTGGCATTGATCGCAGGATTGGTTTCAGGTGTGTTTTTATCACAAGGACTTGCGATGTTGACAGCAAAGATGTTTGCGGTTCAGATGAAAGAGTTTCGGTTTGTTTTCTCACAAACGGCATTTATTCAGACTATTTTGTATTTTGCAATTATTTTTATCATTGTGATGATATTTAATGGAATTACGATATCAAAATATAAACTGATCAATCTGTTGAATTCAGCAAAAAAAAATCAGAAAGCAAGATTAAAAAATCCTATATTGTCGGTTATTCTATTTTTGATATCCATTGGAATTCTTGGAGTAGCATATCATTTAATCCAAAAAAACCAGATGCTTGCTGTGGACAATGACTTTAAGATCAGCGTAATTCTTGGAGTAGCAGGAACATTTCTCTTTTTCTTTTCGTTATCAGGATTCTTATTAGAATTGGCAAAAAGAAGTAAGAAATTTTATTATAATGGATTAAATATGTTTGTGCTAAGACAGATCAATTCAAAGATCACAACAACCTTTGTTTCTATGTCGATGCTTTGTCTGATGTTGTTTTTAGCAATTAGTGCGTTTGCGACCGGAAGTGGATTGGCGTCTTCAGTGAAAACAGATTTAGAAGATATGACAAAGTTTGATTACACTTTTTATGGAGTATCAGAAAAAGGATATCAGGAAGAACAGCAACAGAAATTTATGAAAAGATTAGATGCGCTTGGATTAACAATAGAAAAAGATGCAAAAGAAATTTTACCGATCACGATATATCAAAATGGTACATTTCGCAAATGCAGATATAAAATGGAGCCATTATTAAAGGGAAGAGAAAAGTATTCAGATTATACAAAAGATTATGTGAAGAAACTTTATGAGACGCCACTAACTTTTGCAAAACTATCTGAATATAATAAAATCCGAAAAGCAATCGGAGAAAAAGAATTAACCTTGAAATCAGATGAATATATATTGAATTGTGATTATGGCAATCTGATACCGATAATGGAAAAGGCAGCTAGTGATAAGCAAAAACTTACATTGGATGGAAAAACATATAAAATGAAATATGGCTTACAAAAAGATACATATATGGTAACAGCAGCAAAAACAGATATGGGAACAGTCATTTTAAATGATGAAATCATCCAGTCATTAAAGATTGATCATTCTACATTATATTTAAATCTGAACTGGAAGGGAAATGCACAGAAAGTATCAAGAAAATATACGGAATATTTAAAGCAGATGATCATAAATAGTAAGATGCCAAATTCACCATATTCAGCGATAATTTCAAAAGAGGAAGTATATGAACAGAGTACTGGGTTAAGTACGATCATTACATACATTGCAATATATATCGGTCTTGTATTTTTAATTACATGTGCAGCGGTACTTGCATTACAGCAATTGAGTGAGAATGCAGATAATATTGAAAAATACAAATTATTAAGTAAAATCGGAACTTCACAAAAAATGATCAATCACGCGATCAAAGCACAGATTATCTTATACTTCTGTTTGCCATTAAGTTTGGCATTGGTTCATTCTTATGTAGGAATTAAAACAGCAAAAATCCTGATATCAACATTGGGACAGATCAATATAACGCAAGCAGCAGTCCAGTCATTGATCCTTGTGATCGTAATTTATATTGGATATATGATCGCAACTTATCTAGGAAGTAAGAGTATGCTGAAAGAAAAATAGAGAAAGAAATGACAGAAGATCAAAATCTGTCATTTCTTTTTTTGAGCTATTAATAATGTTACCGGTTAATGTCTGTTTGGAAGCATTTAATTTTACAGTACCTCCTTATGTTCATTAGTATAAAAATCAAATGTGTTCAAATTATTTTGAAAACCTGAACAAACTATGAAGAATATACATGATTGAAAATGAAAGAAAATGATTGACTATGATTGAAATTGTGATATACTTAAATAAAAGCGAAAAGAGGTGATATTGTGTTAGCGCAAGAGCGATTTGAACGCATTTTAGAGATTTTAAGAGAGAAACAGTCAGTCACCGTGGTAGAACTGACAGAAAAACTGAACACCTCAGAGTCCACGATACGAAGGGATTTAACGGAATTAAACCGACAAGGTCTTTTGATCAAGGTTCATGGAGGAGCTACTGCGATCAAATCTGTGTTATCAAGAGAAGAAGAAGTTATAACCAAGTCAAAGAAACACCAGGAAGAGAAGCGAAAGATTGCAAAATATGCAGCATCTTTGATCAATAAAGAAGATATCGTGTATCTTGATGCAGGAACAACGACAGAAATGATGTTAGATTATCTCAGAGAATATGACGTTATTTATGTGACAAATGGGATCACACATGCGAGAAAACTGATGAACGCAGGATTTAAGGTCCATTTGATCGGAGGCGAGATTAAAGCGGTAACAGAAGCATTGGTTGGAGAAGAAGCATTAGAACAGCTTGATAAATATAACTTTACTAAGGGCTTTTTCGGAACAAATGGGATTGATCTGAAGCGGGGATTTACAACGCCAGATCAGAAAGAGGCAGCAGTTAAGAAGAAAGCGATGGAACAGTGCCAGAAAACATATATTCTTTCGGATGCAAGCAAATTCAATGTGATCTCAACTATTAAATTTGCAGATTTAAAGAAGGCAGAGATCATTACAGATCATTTAGAAAACAAAGAGTTCAAAAGAATCACAAACATTGAGGAGGTATTTTCATGATTTATACAGTAACATTTAATCCAGCAATCGATTATGTAATTAAAGTAGATAACCTGACATTAGGACAGGTTAACAGGACAACAAGAGAATACATTTTCTGTGGAGGAAAAGGTATTAATGTATCTCATCTACTTGCTAATCTTGGAGTAGATAGTGTAGGACTTGGATTTATAGCTGGATTTACAGGAGATGTTATTGAATCAGGAGCGAAAGAACTTGGATTTAAACCAGATTTTATCAGAGTCCGTGAAGGAATGACACGTATCAATGTTAAGGTAAAATCCAACGAAGAAAGTGAGATCAATGGATTAGGACCAGTTATTCATGATGATGAATTAGAGCAGATGTTTAAGAAATTAGATGAATTAGAAGATGGAGATATTTTAGTTCTTGCAGGAAGTATTCCAGCAACACTTCCATCAGATGTATATGAAAGAATCATGGGACGTCTGCAGGGAAAAGATATCCGAATCGTTGTAGATGCAACAAAAGACTTGTTGTTAAACGTATTAAAATATCATCCATTCCTGATCAAACCAAACAATCATGAATTAGGAGAAATGTTTGATGTTGTGCTAAAGACAAATGATGAGATTGTTGAGTATGCAAAGAAACTTCAGGAAAAAGGCGCAAGAAATGTGTTAGTTTCCATGGCAGGAGATGGAGCAATCCTGATCACAGAAGAAGGAGAAGTTCATGTAACACCTTGTCCAAAAGGAGAAGTTAAGAACTCTGTAGGAGCTGGAGATTCCATGGTAGCAGGATTTATCACAGGATATTTAAGAAGTAATGGAGATTATAATGAAGCACTGAAGATGGGGACAGCAGCAGGAAGTGCGACTGCATTTTCAGAAGATGTTGCAACTGGCGAGAAGATTATGGAATTATATAAAACATTATAATGAAATAGCATACAATGAAAGAAAATTATGATAAAATGAACCTAAGAAATTAGGTTCATTTTTTGTGCGTAATTTTATAAAAACTGGAGGACATCATGACGAAAAAAGAAGCAAGACAACAAGTAAAAGAATGGATGAAAAAATTAGACAAAAATTATATAGAAAAAGCAGATCAGTCGATTTTTGAACAGGTAAAAGAGTTAAAAGAATTTCAAGAGGCAAAAACTATTTTTTGTTATGCAAGTATGAAAAATGAAGTTGATACATGGCAGCTGATAGCATCGGCACTGAAACAGGGGAAGAATGTCGGAGTTCCATTGTGTATTGGGAAAGGAATCATGGAAGTGAGACAGATTCATGCTTTAGATGATTTTGAGGAAGGGGCATATGGAATCATGGAACCATCCAGAAGGTGTCCAATCTTATCGAAAGAGAAGATTGATGTGGCGGTAATACCGTGTGTAAGTGCAGATAGAGAAGGCCGTAGACTTGGACATGGAGCAGGATTCTATGACCGTTTTTTAGATGGAGTAACATTTCCAAAGATTCTGGTATGTTATAAAGAGTTAATGATGGATCAGGTACCGACAGAAGAGCATGATATTTTGATGAATCAGGTTATTTGTGACGAATAATGAAGTAATAGAATGATCAAGCAGGAGAGATGATAGACATGAGAAAGATTTTAAAGAAAACAGCAACATTAATGATGACAGCAGTGATCGGAGTATCTATGAGTTGTCCCAAGATGATAGTTTATGCGGGACAGAGAATGCAAATGCAAGAGAGATATACGACTCCAAAAGAATGGAATTATGCAGAAATCACAGCATATCAGTTTGGATCTACAGATAAATTTGAAGATTATCTTCAGACAGGTGGTACACATCTATACAATGATAAATTTCAGGAAAAAGATCATATGATCAAAATTACGGTTGCAGATTCTGGGTATTTTACAATTGCAACACAAACAGATGGAAATAGATCACAGAAGGTAAAGCTCTATGATTCAACGAAGGAGAAAGTTTTAGCTCAAACGACAGCTGATGGAGATCTGGAATATGGAAGGCTTGCAAAAGCAGGTGAGGTCTTCTATCTTCAAATGCCAGAAAAAATCGATAAAATATTTGTGACAACAGGTGTGATCAAAGATGGATTTGAATCTATGAAAGCATCAGATACTTATTATGAATCAGGAACTGGAAGTACCACATATCATCCATTTTCAATTAAGAAGAGATCTGCGGTGGAATTTAACATTTCAGCGATCGATCGAAACAGTGAGATCACTTATGCACACATCGAAAAGAAAGAAAACGGACAATGGAAAAGAATCGATGATACGGTAAAGATCAAGCCAGCATCTTATGATGATGATTTTGTTCATGGATTGACTAAAGGTGAATATCGCCTGGCGATCAAAGCACCGACAACACAGTTAAATGCAGTCTCATATACAAGCAGTTCTAAAAGTAAAAAGGTAGCATATAAGAAATCAAAAGCAAAGAAGATCAAACTGGATGGACAAACATCGAATATATATACAACAGGAGAGAAAACTTCAAGATGGTATAAAATAAGTATTACATCTACAAAGAAGAAAAGAATTCTGAATCTTGGAAAGAACACGGTTTCTGGAGGATACAAGTTTACAATTTATAAAAAGGGAAAGAAAAAAGCAATTAAAACAATTAAGGTAACAGGAAATGCAAATGCGAAGATAGCGAAAATGCCAAAGAAAAAAGGAACATATTATATCAGAATCTCAAAGCTTACAAAGAAAACAAATGGAACGTATGAAATAGGGTATTATTAATCCAAATCAAAATATAAGGAGGAATTTTTATGGCAAGAAGGGGAATCAAGAAAATGGGAGCAGTTCTGATAGCAGCAGGTTTAAGCATTGCAATGTGTAGCCCATCAGTATCTGCAAATGTAAGGACAAATATTAATACAGACAAGATAACACAGAAAAAGACAGCCAGATATGTTGAACCAGAAGAATGGAACAAAGAGGAATTGACTGCATATCAGTTTGATTCAGAAGTAGATATGATGAAATATCTGGTGAGTGGTGGAATGCATTTATATAATAAGAATTATAAAGGCAGTGACCGCTGGGTAAAGATTAAAGTTGCAGATCCAGGGCTGTTTATGGTTGGTGTCGTAAGTAACGATGAGACAAAAATACCAGTATATGATGCGTCAAAGAAAAGAATTATAGTAAATAATTTAAATGATGGCGGGGACAAAGAATATGTAGGTATCGTGAAAACAGGAGATGAATTTTATGTAAAACTGCCAGAGAAGATAGACAAAGTGATCATTTTAACTGGTGTGATCAAAACCGAATTTACTTCCATGGCGAATCAGAAAAGTTATTATGAACTTGGAAAAGGGACAACAACCTATCATCCATTTTCCGTAGCGAAACGCTCAAAAGTACAATTTGATATTACATCCATCGGAAAGAAACATGAAAAAGTTGGAGTATACATTGAGAAAAATGTAAATGGGACATGGAAAAAAGTCGGATATGGCACAACGGTAAAACCAGATAAATATGACAGTGCATTGCTCTATGGATTAGAGGCAGGAAAATATCGTCTGGCATTAAAAACACCAAAAGATCAGATCATTAATATAGAATATACAAGGGACAAATCAAAGAAAAAGGCAGCCTATAAGAAATCAAAAGCGATCAATCTAAAATCAGATATTGACAGTATATATACTTCCACAGAAAAAGCAGCGCGTTGGTATAAGGCTTCTGTTTCATCTACCAAAAAAAGAAAAGCAGTTACATTGTCCAAAGATTCTGTGGGTGGAGGTTTTAAATTCTGCGTTTATCAAAAAGGAAAACGGTTAAAAACAGTAAAAGTCACAAAGAATGATAAAGTTAAGACAGTAAAACTTCCAAAGAAAAAAGGAGCATATTATGTGAAAGTTACGAAACTTACAAGCAAAACAACGGGGGCATATTATTTGGGAACGTATACATATTAAGAATCACAAGGAGGGAAACAGGATGAAAAAAAAGAAAAGTAGGTCATTTCGTATTCTTATGGCAGCAGTCATATCAGTAGCGATGCTGTGTCCGCAGGTTAAAGTATCAGCAGCGGATGGCTTAGTATCAAAAGCAGCTACATCATATTTTCCGAGTAAAACAGTAATGAAGAAAACAGCAAGAAAAACAGAGCCGGAAGAATGGAATCAAAAAGAAATTAAAGCATACAAATTTGGAACTCTTGAAGATGCCTTATATTATGCGCTGACTGGCGGGATCAAATATTATGATCAGAATTATTTTAAAAATCCAGATCTGATCAAGCTTACTCCAGTAGAATCAGGAGCTTTAGGACTGGCAGTTGTTGGGGATAATAAACAGGAAGCAATTCTATATGATTCCAATAAAAAAATGATCAAGAAATTGCCACTGTCCTATGTAAAGGCGCAGGTAAATGCAGGAGAAACTTATTATATAGAGTTTCCAAAGAACTGTAAAGAAGGATTGATCACAGCTTACGTATTACAAAATGAATGTGGTGGGTTAGCAAAAAACGACCTCAATATGCAAAAAGGTGAAGAAAAAGAAACTTATCACACATTTAAAATGACAAAAAGAGGATTTGCAGGTTTTGTTGTTGCATCCATGGTAGAAGATGGTGGAAATACAAGCTATAAAGTTCAGAAAAATGAAAAAGGAAAATGGATCACAATCGGAAGAACAAAGTCATTTAAACCAACAAACGAAGACGAAACACAGATTGCAGTAGGTTATGGACTTAGTAAAGGAAATTACCGTCTAGTATTGAAGGCTCCAAAAGAGCAGCTCAATACAATGTTGTATACGACAAAAAATTATGCCAAAAAGAAAGTTGCCTATAAGAAATCCAAAGCAAAGAATCTAAATGCAACAGAGATGTATACAATGAATGAAAAAGCAGCCCGTTGGTATAAAGTATCTGTAAAATCTAGCAAAAAGCAAAGCAAATTGAAGATTTTAACAGTTGCAGATCAAGGTGGATTTAAGTTTACGATCTATGAGAGAGGTAAGAAAAAACCAGTTAAGACAGTAAAAACATCTGCAAAACACTTAGAAAAGACAGTAAAACTTCCAAAGAAAAAAGGGATGTATTATGTCAAAGTAAGCAAGCGTACTAAGAAGACAAATGGATACTATGAGATTAAGAAATAACGGTTAGAATAGAACGTCAAAAAAGGAATTGTCAGAAAAGACAGTTCCTTTTTTCTTAATGAAAAAAAACTCACTTACTATTCTTGAAACAAAATTAAAAAAATTATAAACTATAGGTTAGGAAATACTAACCTAGAAGGATGAAATAAATGAAACTAAAAAAGTTAATATGCATAGTGATGATCAGTGTTTTAGGGGTACTATCATTCGCCGGATGTGCCAAGAAACAGGACGAAAAGAAGACAGAAACAAGTAGTGAAGCAAGTACGCAAGTTTTTGCCATGGATACCTATATGAATCTGAAAGCATATGGAAAGAATGCGCAAAAAGCAGTGGATGATGCTAAGAGTGAGATTGAGCGATTAGATCAGCTATGGTCAGCGGTAGATAAAAACAGTGAGATCTATCAGCTGAATCAGAAGAAAAAAATGAAAATATCTGATGAGACATTAGAATTGATCGAATTTGCAAAGAAAAAATCAAAAGAATCAAACGATGCTTTTGATATTTCTATCTATCCGATCGTGGAATTATGGGGATTCCCGACACAGAAATATCGTGTGCCATCGGACAGAGAAATTCAGAAACTTCTGAAAAACGTAAATAGTCAGAAAATCAAAATTAATAAGAAAACAAATGTTGTGACATTAGAGAAGAATATGAAGATTGATCTTGGAGGAATTGCTAAAGGATACACATCACAAAGAATTGCAAAAATCTATAAAAAGGATGGTGTGAAAAGCGGTGTGATCAGTCTTGGTGGTAACGTACAGGCAATCGGAACAAAAACAGATGGAAGCCGATGGAAAGTCGGAGTGCAGTCACCAGATGATACAGAAAGTATGATCGGTGCATATGAAGCTGCTGATGAAGCAGTCATTACATCTGGAGCATATGAAAGATACTTTGAGAAAGATGGGAAAACATATCATCATATCATTGATCCAGCAACTGGAAAACCATCCGAAAAAGATCTGAAATCAGTAACGATCATCAGCAAAAATGGTACATTATCTGATACATTGTCAACAACATTGTTTGTTATGGGGAAGGATAAAGCTATTTCTTACTGGAAGGAACACAGCAAAGAATTCAATATGATCCTTGTTGATGAAAATAATAAGGTATATATTTCACAGGGAATCAAAGATCATTTTAGTTCAGATAGTGATTTTACAGTAATAAAAAAATAAAACGTTAACAGATAGAAAGAGAGAAGGAAAAATAAAAATGAAGATCATTGATCAGTTAAAGAAAGTCAATCTGATTCAGTTTGTGCCTGCGATTTTTGTGATCAGTCTGGTTGGAAACAGTGTTTTTGGATATACGGCACCAAAGTCAGAAAAATCAAAAAATAATTCTGAAAATCAGGTAGAAGCTGCAACGACACAAGCGAAAAAGAAAACAAAGAAAGCAAATGCTGAGGATATTGATCTAAGCAAGATCAAGGATGGAACTTATGAAGGACAGGCAAACGGATATCGTGGTTTGGTAAAGGTTTCAGTTACTGTAAAAGATCATAAGATCACAGCGATCAAAGTATTAAGTAATTCCGATGATGCCGCATTTTTCAATCGTGCATCAGCAGGTGTGATCAAAAATATTTTGGCAAAGCAGTCATTAAAAGTTGATGTTGTCAGTGGAGCAACTTACAGTTCAAATGGAATCATTAAGGCAGTAAAAAATGCGTTAACAGGGGAAGAAGATAAATCATCTGCAAAAGCAGGCGGATCTTCTGCAAAATCTGCAGGAAGTGTTGGTACAGCGGATGAATCAGGAACATACAAAGATGGTACATTTGTTGGTACAGCCGCTGGATATCATGGTACTGTAAAAGTTTCTGTGACGATCAAAAAGAATAAGATCAAATCAATTAAAATTTTGGAAAATCATGATGATGCAGCGTATTTTAACCGTGCAAAAGGTATTTTACTTCCATTGATGGTTAAGAAGCAGAGCACAAATGTAGATGCTGTCAGTGGGGCTACATTTAGTTCCAATGGTATTATCAAAGCCGTGCGTAATGCGTTAAGCAAAGCGGCCGTTAATAAATCATCTAGTGACAGTAGTTCTACATCTACAACAAAGGACACAACGAAGAAAGATACAACAGAGAAAGTATCAGGAACATACAAAGATGGTGTTTACGAAGGAACTGGAACAGGATTCAGAGGAAAGATCACTGTCAGTGTTCGTATCAAGAAGAGCAAGATCGTAGAGATCAAACTTGTGAAAAATGAGAAAGATGATGCAGCATATTTTGAACGTGCATGGTCTGAAGTGCCATTTAGTATTATCGCGGTACAATCAGCTAATACAGATAAAGTTGATGCAGTTAGTGGTGCTACATATAGTTCAAAAGGTATCATGGAAGCAGTCAGAGATGCATTAAAGAAAGCATTGGCGAAAAAAGATACGGAAACTACAGTAGAAACAAATAATACGAACAATAGTACAAATGATAATAATACGAATACTGATAATTCATCTGAGGATAATACAACAATTGTACCAACAACACCGACAGATCAAACGTATACAGGAAGTGCAGTATGTGAGCCAGATGAAGATGGAGATTTTGACGCATATGATCTTACTTTAGAAGTTGTAGTTTCATCTGATGGAAAAGTAAAAGGAATCCAAAATATAAAATGGTCAGATAAAAGCATGCAATCATGGTATAAGGATGCGGAAAAAAAGATAGTTCCTCAATTGATCGCAAATGGATTGGATACTTCAAAAAATTATGACGTGGTAACAGGAGCAACATGTTCAAGCAATGCCTTGATCAATGCATACAAGAACGCAATTTCAAAGATTAACCAATAGGTAGAGGAACAAAAAAGAGATATGAAACAATTAAAACAATATAAGCATTTCTTAATGAAACTTCTAAACCTTGTGCTGATCGTTGGAGTATGTTTTGCATATCATAATATTGCAACGATCCGGGCAGAAAAAGAAGCGAAGATCGCAGCTGAGAACAGTGGTTCGGGTTCATGGAAGGACGGAACTTATGAAGGCAGCGGTCAGGGATTTGGAGGTCAGATCGTTGTGAGTGTGACCATAAAAAATGGTTCCATCGATGACATTCAGATCAAAGAAGCGAAAAATGAAGATAGTGCATATTTTGATAATGCAAAAAAAATCATAGATACAATGAAACAAAAGCAGACAGCCGATGTTGATGTAGCCAGCGGAGCGACGTACAGTTCGAAAGGTATCATTGTAGCTGTACAAAATGCTTTGAAGGAGGCATCATAATGAACCTTAGACAAAAGAGAGACTTAAGACGCCTCACCCGGCAGATCATTCAGATCATCTTTTTCCTATGGATGCCGGCATTATACACATCAGCATTTTCTGGTGTGAGATATGTGATCGAACAGATCAGGGCAGGCAAGCCGATCGAGCAGAATGCATTTCTTGTAATGCTGATCGCATTATGTGGATTTACCATTTTGTTTGGCAGATTCTTCTGTGGATATGCCTGCGCATTTGGAACCTTGGGAGATGGAATGTATGCCTTATCCCAGTGGGTTCAGAAAAAATTAAAAAAGAAGCTTCCGTGGGTATCAGAAGAGATTGGGCGGAAACTTCAGAAAATGAAATACATCGTGTTACTAGTCTTAATGCTGATTTATGCATTAGGATTTACAAAAAAGTTTCATGGAACTAGTCCGTGGGAAGTATTTTCTATGTTGTACACAGGTAAGATTCCAGATGCCGGTTACTTCGCCGGATGGATCATCTTTGTACTTATACTGGTGGGTATGTGCCTTAAAGAAAGATTTTTCTGCCAATATCTATGTCCGATGGGAGCAATCTTTGCATGGTTACCGGTATTGCCGATTTCCGTTCTCGATAGAGACCGAAGTAATTGCATTCCAAAGTGCCGTGCATGTGAAATCAAGTGCCCTGTAGATTATCAGATCAAAAGGGACCAGAAGAATGCTGGGGAATGTATCCACTGTATGCAATGTATGGATGTGTGCCCGAAACAAAACATTCATCTGGGTTCAGGTAAGAAGTTAAAAGGTAATGAAATCTTTATTATTCTCCTGAAACTTGTATTGTTTATTGGGGTCTGTATTTTTGCACAAAGTTTGTAAGACAATTGACGAAATAAGAAGGTGCCCAATGCCTTATAAAGGCACCTTTCTTAAAAAACAATAGTTAGCAAAAACTAACTTAATGTGAAAAATTCTCAATTATGATCGGAACATGCAAAAATCGAGATAAATATATGAAGATATTTCAGTACTTATATCTTTGTATAAAGCTATTAATTATTACAATTTAAAGGAGGTTCACATGAGAAAAGGAATGTGGAAAAAAGGTTTAACAGTAGCTATGGCTGCTGCAATGTTGGCCGGACCTGTAAGCGTGCCAGCAGTATTTAATAATGGTGTATCTGTTGTTAAAGCAGATGAAACGAATAAGGGACAAGATGTCTATGTGTTGATGAATATCCCATATGCTGATTTTTATAAGGCAGAATTAAATAAGAAGAATACTGTGAAAGTAGATGCGACAACTTCAGCAACAAAGACAAAAACAAGAAGTACATTAGCCAATGGATCTTATCATGCAGACAATACTGGAGAGCATATTTCAGGAATCACTTATCCTGTAAAGATCAAAGCAGGAACAGATCTGTCTAATTTAAAACAAATTACAGACGCTTCTAAAGTTTCAATTACAGTAAATATGAAAGGAAAAGAAATAACAACAGAATATAAAGGCAAAGATGCTTTATTTGAAAGTGCAGATTATTCATATTATGTATTAAGTACAGCACCAGCGTACTATAAAGAATTAACTGTAAATGAAAATGGATCTTATTCTTTTGGCAAGACTACAGCAACTGAAAAAACAGTAAAAGGTGCAGCAATTGAGAAGTTTAAGACATCATCTAAGTATGGAGATTATCAATTAAATTTAAACTTTGATAAGGTTGCGGATAGTGATCAGATCAGTGGGAATACGAAAGTTCTTGCAGCAGTGATCACAACAATTGATGGAACACAATATGGATTAAGACATGTAGAAAATATCTGGAAAGGGACAGAATTTGCATGGGGAACAGGATTTACAACACAGTCTCATGGTTGCCCAATTTCTGGAGAACATTATGCATCTATGATGGGAAAAACAATTGATGCAGTAACATATTATACAGAAAATGGTGTAGTGAAATATGATATTGATGATACATATGTACCATATAAGTTTGATACAAGTGCATTTAAAGTTGAAAATGCAGATGTAACTTCCGGAAGTGCAAAAGTAACTGTGCCAACATTACCAGAAGCGTATGATGCAGAATATGCAGTAGAAGGGTTAACAAACGTCAGTGTTGAAAATGGAACATTAAAATATAATGCAACAGGTGTCAAACCAGGACAGTATACATTAAATGTAACAGATAAAAGCTCAAAATATGTACCATTTAGCACAAGTTTTACTTTAACTACAGATAATGTTGTAGCAGCATATAACAATGATGTTAAAGCACCTGCATTAGTGGCAGCAAAAGATGTGCAGGCAGATGATTTTGCAAACTTTGTAAAAAATATTCAGAAAGTTTCTGTGAACGGAAAAGAGTATGCAGCATCAGGAAAAGGAGCTGTAAAATTGATCAATGCAGATGGAACATTGGTGACAACAGCAGATGCATTAAAAGCAGAAGGTACATATAACATTGTTGTAACAGCGACTGGATATAATAAGACATTAGAATTTACATATACAAACAAGTCAGATACAACAGCAACAAAGCCATCAGATGCTACAGCAGCAACAAAGCCTGCAGCTACAACAACAGCAACAAAGCCAGCTGTAAAACCAGTCAAAAAAGTAACAGTTAAGAAACAGACAGCAAAAGTAAAAGCAGGAAAGAAAAAATTAACAGTTACATGGAAGAAAGACAAAAACGTATCTGGATACCAGATTAAGATCGCAACTAAGAAAAACTTCAAAGGTGCAAAGACATACACAGTAAAATCTTACAAGACATATAAGAAAGTCATCAAGAAGTTAAAAGCAAAGAAAAAATATTTTGTAAAAGTACGTGCATACAAGACAGTAGGAAAATCTAAAGTTTACGGTGCATACAGTGCAGTAAGATCTTGCAAAGTGAAATAATGAAAAAATAAATAGTAGCGTATAGTTTTTCTGAAAAATAAAAACACGAGATTGCCATAGAAGGTAGCAGTCTCGTGTTTTGTTGTTATCTAATCATAAAGTTTTTAAATTATCTAAATCCAAATCATATTTATGAGGTATATCAGATCGTAATAGTGTTTTGATGGAATCTTTCTTCAAACGATTATTAATCGTAACATAAGATTTATCAAGCATTTCAGCCATTTCTCTGGCAGACAATGGTTCCAGACCAAATAAAGAATTCTGTAATAGTAAATGAAGAATTCCATAATCCGTTTTATCTTTAAAATTAGACAATAATATTCGCTCGAAATAATGCAAACGTTCTATTTTGTCTTCCAGAGAATCGATTAATGCTTCAATGGATGCAAGAATAATTTCTAGAAAATTTGTAATAAAACCAGTTAGGTCACCACGATTATCAGTATCATTTGTATAATCAAAACTTTTATAATATTTGGAAATATTTTGTTTTATTGTTTTTGCTAAATGATAGCTAATCAGAGGCTCTAATTCCTTGGATAAAAGATAACTGCTGATAAAACGATTTGTTCTTCCGTTTCCATCATAAAATGGATGGATATATCCAAATAGATAATGAAAGACGGAGATTCGAATCAAAGGAGGAATGGATTTATTATGCAATATAAATAAAGCTTTTTCCATACAGGCAATAATTTCGGTTTCTCCAGATATTCCACGGTGAATTTCTTTCATATGTGAATTGTAAACGGAAACAGATTTTTTTCGAAAAAAAATTCCATCTGGAAGATTCAAAGGATCATTATTTTTAATTTCTTCACTCACTAATTCATTGTAAATATTTCGAATGTCAGAACAATTATGAATTGAAATTTTTTCAGAATTTTTTAGTAAATTATATTTTTGAACTAATCCATAAAGACGCATATTTTTTTTTGTGATCGATTGTGTATTTAATATATCTTGGATCTCACGTCGAGTACTATTTACGCCTTCAATTTCATTTGTAAGTTTTACTTCATCTACAAGACAAGTTTGAGTATATTGCTCCAGAGCAATCTGAGGGAGTTTTGATTTTAAATAGATTAAAGTCTGGGTAAGTTTATAGATTCTTGATGTTAAATTTAAAATTTCGGTAGTTGGGAGTGAAAAGCATGGAAAACCATGAATTTCAAAATCATAATGTAATGCCAGTTCATTTTTATATCGGGAAGAATAGATAGATTCAAATTGATTTCGGTTTGTATATCGATATTTTTTTAAACTGTGATAATCCATAGTTGTCCTCCTTAAAAAATATAAAGTGAATTTTAATAATAATAGAAGTATAACATAAAAAATTAAAAAATATGCTAATTTTTTAATTTTTTTATGTTATAATACATATAAAAATAAAAAACGAGAGAAATTTTTAATTTCTCTCGTTTTTTATGAGCAATTGATAAGATTATCGTTTCTTTTTTCGAGAAGCTAACTGATTTGCCAGATTCACGATCGTCTCGATCGGATTTGCAAGCTTACTATGATTCATAGCTTCAATATATTTATCACGATCTTCATAAACACTGTTAACAGCATTCAATAAAGTTTCGCTTGTAACATCCTTCTCCTGAAGCACATAGCTGTATCCCTGATTCTCAAAAGATTCAGCATTTAGGATCTGGTCTCCACGGCTGGCTTCTAATCCAAGAGGAATCAGGATATTTGGCTTTCTAAGTGCAAGAAGCTCACAGATCGCATTCGCTCCAGCACGGGACACAACAACATTTGCACATGCAAAATAATGTTTTAACTCATCTTTGACATATTCAAACTGTTTGTAACCTTCTCTGCCCTCAAGGCTTTCATCTAAGTTATTACGTCCACACAGATGAATGATCTGGTATTTTTCAAGTAACGCATCAATGTTACTGCGGATCGCATTGTTGATCGCAACAGATCCAAGACTTCCACCAATAACAAGAAGTACAGGTTTTTCTTCTGTAAATCCACACAGACGAAGTCCTTCTTCACATTTTCCTGTAAATAATTCTTCACGGATCGGAGAACCTGTTAGTACAGCTTTTCCTTCAGGGAGAAGTTTTACTGTCTCAGGGAAGTTGCAGCATACTTTACTTGCACTAGGAATACTTAACTTGTTTGCTAATCCTGGAGTCATATCAGATTCATGAATGATCACGGGAATATGGAGCTGCTTGGCAGCGATCACAACAGGTACAGTGACAAAGCCACCTTTGGAAAATACAACGTCTGGACGAAGTTTCTTTAAGATTTTCTTTGCTTCAAAAAAACCTTTGATAACTCTGAACGGATCAGAGAAGTTTTTGATATCAAAATAGCGGCGAAGTTTTCCAGAAGAAATTCCATAGGAAGTAACACCGATATCTTCGATCAGTTTCTTTTCCATACCTTCGTATGAACCAATATAATAAATATTATATCCTTCATCAATCAGTTTCGGTACAAGTGCCATATTTGGTGTAACATGTCCGGCAGTTCCTCCACCGGTTAATACGATTCGTTTCATGATCTTTTCACCCCGATTAATTATTTTCTTTGTACGCGATCAGTGCTTTAGAAAGCTGGTCTGGACAAGAAGTTCCACGGAAACCACACTGAATTCCAGATAATTTGTCGATAACTTCATCAATAGGCAGTCCCTTTGCTAATGCAGCGACACCAGTTGTATTTCCCTGACATCCACCAACAAAATGGATATCTGTTAAGATTCCATTTTCTACCTCAAATTCAATTTCACTGGAACAAGTTCCTTTTGTTTTATATACCATAATTCTATTATCCTCCTGTAAATATATTTCAAAAATTAAGTATCTGGTAAAATGCCTAGATACACAACAAATTATAGTGCAAGAGAGTGTGTATTTCAAGAGATTCTTATTTGACATAAATTACGATTTCTCGTAAACTGAAATCAACATAAAAGAAAAGGAGATAACATATGATTGGTATCATTGGAGCCATGGAAGAAGAAGTCAGTCAGCTGATCGAAGCTATGGAAGAAAAAGAAAAAGTAACCTGTGCAGGTATGGATTTTTATTGTGGAAAGTTAAAAGATAAAGAAGTTGTGATCGTGCAGAGTGGGATTGGTAAGGTAAATATGGCATTATGCACACAAATTCTTGCAGATCGTTTTGATGTAAAAGCTGTGATCAATACAGGTGTTGCAGGTGGACTATATAAAGACATTGAGATTGGGGACATTGTAATCTCCAAAGATGCAGTTCAGCATGATGTAGATGCAACTGTTTTTGGATATAAAGTTGGGGAAATCCCTAGAATGGATACTTCTTATTTTGAGGCAGATAAAGATCTGATCGAACTTGCCAAGAAGACATGTGACGAAGTGAATCCAGATATCCACAGCTATGTTGGAAGAGTAGTCAGTGGTGATCAGTTTATTTCAGATAATAAGAAGAAACATTATCTGATCAATGAATTTGATGGATACTGTGCAGAGATGGAAGGTGCAGCGATGGCACAGGCAGCACATTTAAATCAGATTCCATTTATCATTCTTCGTGCGATCTCTGATAAAGCAGATCAGGAAGCAGCAGGAAGTTACGAAGAATTTGAAAAAGCGGCAATAAAACACATTGTTCGTCTGGTTCTTGGAATATTAGACAGAATGTAGTCTAACTTTGTAGGACGGTTTCTCTTAAGTTTCGATAGATATCCTTTTATAATCATAAGTAACATATATATGATGAAAAGGAGTGGTATCTATGGAAATGTTAAGGGAAACTTTTTTTATGAAAGGATTTATAACAGCAATGGTGATCGCAGTTCTTACTAAGGTCATAGTTTGGGCAAATTATCATAGATTGTTAGTATCTTCAGAAGAAATGGAGAGACCAAAACGGCATTGGATCGGCACATTAAAAAAGAAAATAGAAAACTATTATAACTTGCAAACGAAAGTGAATAATATCAGCTGTATTGTGGATAAATATTTTGAAGCGGACAAGATATTGGGGATAAATTCGTTTTTCCTGGAACAGATTCCAGGGTTTTGTGCAATTATCTGTGTAGGTCTTGGATGTCTGGGCGCTATTCGTGGAATAGCAATGAATGCAGATATTAATTTCTGGGGAAGAAATTTGATCATTGGAGTTGTATGTGGAATTTCCATCTTTATGATGGATTATTTAACAAAAATGGATCAGATGAAGAGGAAAATAAAAATTAATCTGATCAACTATTTGGAAAATATATTACCAAATCGAATGTTGAATTATACAAAAAAACAAAATTATAAAGAAAATTTAGAAAATAAGAAAAAAGAAGAGATAAAAAAAGAAAAGAAACAGGTAGCGAATATCGAAGAGCATTGGGGAGAGATTGCAAGTTCTAGAGAATGTCAGCTGACAGATGAAGATCTGCAGATATTAAAAGATTTTATAAAAGACTTATAAAGTGAGAAATTGAATAATACATATAAGAAAAAGGGGTTGTGTGGGTGCTTTTATGAAATATCGAAGGATTTTTCAGATGATCTTAGTTTGTATAACAGGAATATTACTTAGTGGATGCAGGGGACAAATCGAAGAGCAGAAAAAGAAAAAGCAGGATACGCACCAAGATTCAACAATACAGATATACAAGACGGTGGGAAATGTTTCGCAAGGGATTGAAAGTTGGTGGTTTAAAAGAAATGAAGAACATCAGCAGCCAGAGGTTTCACAGAAAATAGATCTGTCAAAATATGATGCATATTATGTAGATCCAAAATGCACAGAAAAAAAGATTTATCTGACGTTTGATTGCGGATATGAAAATGGATTTACTCCAAAAATTCTGGATGTTTTGAAAAGACAAAAAGTTGTAGCAGCTTTTTTTGTAACAAAACCATTTATCAGAGAGGAAGCAAAGCTCGTAAAGCGTATGAAAAAAGAGGGGCATATCGTAGGAAATCACACGGTACATCATAAGAGCATGCCAACATTGTCAGATCGCGATAATAAACAGGAGATCATAGATTGTGCACAGTATTGTAAAGAAGCAACAGGATATGATATGGATCCTTTTATCCGGCCTCCAATGGGAGAGTATAATGAGAGAACACTAGCATTAACCAAAAAGATGGGATATCGGACAATTTTCTGGAGTATGGCTTACGTGGATTTTAAGGTGGATCAACAGCCTGGAAAAGACTATGTGATAGAACATTTTCAAAAATATACGCATAAAGGTGCGATTCCACTCATACATAATATATCGCGATCAAACGCAGAAGCGTTGGAGACAGTGATCATAAACCTAAAAAAAGAGGGATACCGATTTGAAGGATTGAAAAAACTGCCGGACTATTGAAAGAAATTCGTTAGTTTGATAAAATAAGGAACGTTATAAATATTAACAGATACGCAGAATATCATTTATAATTAGGAGATACAGATGAATAAGATAGCACAATTTCATAAAGTAAGTTTTGAACAGTTCAAAGAAAGCTGGGATGATAGTTTTCCAGGAGCTTCAGAAGAAGAAATCAAAGAAATCTATGACCAGATCAAATTGCCAAAGAGAGCGACTAGAGGATCAGCAGGATACGACTTTTTTAGTCCGGTTGATTTTGAATTAAAACCAGGAGAAACAATCAAGATTCCAACAGGAATCCGAGTTTTTATTGAATCTGATTGGGTATTAAATATTTTTCCAAGAAGTGGATTAGGATTTAAATTCCGTCTTCAGATGAATAATACAGTCGGTATTATTGACAGCGATTATTTTTATTCCGACAATGAAGGTCACATTTTTGTAAAATTAACAAATGACACCAATGAAGGTAAGACAGTTTCAGTGGCACAGGGAACTGGCATGGTACAGGGAATCTTTATGCAGTACGGAGTTACGATTGATGATGATGCAACAGAAGTCAGAAATGGCGGCTTTGGAAGTACAACAAAATAGAAAATGAATAACAGGTCAGAGTATTAATCTCTGACCTGTTGTATTTTGTATGGAGATGATGAGAATCCATACATTTGTGGAATTTATAAGAGAGAATCCATTATATCTGAGATATGATTCAGAGATGAGATCTGTCATCAATGAAAATTATATTCTATATACGGACGAATACAGGGTGTCCTGTTTTTTTGACTGCCTGTTGCTATCTTGTAATCGGTAATCCTGCTGTTATTATTATGCGTTTAAAATATAATATTCACTCCCTTATATATACTAAACCAATTTTTGAAGAAAAAAGGGAACCAGAAAATAAAAAAATATTCTTATTTGTATTGTTCATAGGAAATCCTCTTTCTGAAACATGGTTCTTACGCGTTTCTTGGCTACAGCAATTCTTTTCTTAACTGCTCTTTCAGAAATATGAAACATACATGCAATCTCACTATATTTAAATCCATAGAAATAATGAAAAATTATAGTATCACGAAAATCGGGTGTTAGTGTTGAGAAAATGATCTTGAGAGAATCAAGATAAATATAACGGATAAACAGATCCTCAGGATCAATGAGATTACGAGAAATATCGTTACCATCATCATAATCTAAAGGATAGTGAGAATTTTTATACTCATCCATAGTTAGTGTATACATCACATTACGCTGTATAGCAAAGAGATAATAGATAATCTCGTGTTCAGGTACATGTAATGCTGTGTCAGGATGTAAAAGAATTTTTTCAAATATCTGCTGAACACCATCTTCAGCAATACTTGGATTTGACGTGTAATGAAAAGCATTACAGTATAATTTATGCGAATATTTCTGATATAAAAGTGCAACATATTCAGAAATATTCTGATTGTTTGTGGGGTGACCGTTTCCCTTCATATAAATAATCTCCATTTGTCTTGTGGCTTTGTAAACGATTTCAAAAGAAAATATAAAATTATTTAGTCTTCTTCAATTACCTGAATTTCAAGAAAATCAAAATCAATATCTTCTACAAAACTGTCAGAATTAAATCTGGTTTTTGAATGATGGATAAAGTCGTTTTTATTGTGATCAAGCCAGAGTGGTTTAGAAAGATCAAATTCATAACAGATCTCTTCCAATGCCTGATATACTTTTCTAGTTCGATTCAGATCACTATCTATACAGATTACAGTGTCTTTTAACATATGATTTTCATGAAAAATCTTGCCCCACATACGAAACATAAATAAACTCCTGATATAATAAATTGGTAAATAGTTACTTCTTTTGACTTAGTATAGAAGTATTTTTGTTTCTTGTAAAGCAAAATAGGTATGTTATACTAAAAAAAACATTACGTTAAAAGGGAGATGGAGCATGAAAATTTTAAAACGGATTTTTATAGATGGATTGTCAGGAATGGCAATAGGATTATTTGCAACATTGATCATTGGAACGATTTTAGAACAAGCCGGAACGATCATAGGAGGAGATATAGGAAATATGATCGTTATGGTTGCATCAATTGCTAAAGTATTGACGGGAGCTGGAATTGGAATTGGAGTTGCAAGTAAATTAGGAGAATCAACACTTGTATGTGCATCTGCCGCAAGTGCGGGTATGATCGGAGCTTTTGCTTCTGGCTTATTGAATGGAAGTGTAAGTTCAAGTGGCAAAATCCTATTAAGTGGCCCAGGAGAGCCTCTTGGAGCATTTGTAGCGGCTTACATAGGAATAGAGATTGGAAGGATTTTCATTGGAAGAACAAAGCTTGATATTATTTTGACGCCATTAACAACGATCGTATGTGGTGGAATCGTGGGGTTAACGGTTGGTCCATATATTTCAGATCTCATGAAACAGATCGGAGAGATGATTCGATGGGGAACAGAACAGCAGCCATTTTTGATGGGAATTGTTGTTTCTGTATTGATGGGTATGGCGTTAACTCTTCCGATCAGTTCAGCAGCACTTGGAATTATTTTGAATCTTTCTGGAATTGCCGCAGGAGCAGCAACGATTGGGTGTTGTGCACAGATGATCGGATTTGCGACGGCCAGTTTACGGGAGAATGGAATTGGAGGTCTATTGGCACAGGGAATAGGAACATCGATGTTACAGGTTCCCAATATTGTAAGAAAACCATTGATCTGGCTGCCACCGATCATTACAAGTGCCATTCTTGGTCCGATTTCTACTGTAGTTTTAAAAATGACGAATAATGCAATTGGTTCTGGTATGGGAACGGCAGGGTTTGTGGGACCAATGATGACATATAAGACGATGACAACAGGAGGAACTTCTGCAGTGACTGTTATTGTCATGATACTGGTCATGCAGATCATAGCTCCTGCATTTTTGACATATTTTATTTCGGAAGCGATGCGTAGAGCAGGATTGATCAAGGATGGGGACATGAAACTTGATATATAGAAGGGATATTAGCGGATTTTATACCATTTGTGATAAAATCCGCTAATTTTATAACGGTGTGAAGTCGAGTGTTTTGAATTACAGATTCGTTTGAAACGGAATCAGAAAAGACATTTACAATTCCAGTGATTGATAATTGTCCGATCGGTGGGAGCTGTTTTGAAACGCCTCGGCCAGGAAGCAGTGGGAGAGGGGAGAGTGTAATACATCCAACATGCTGTGCATAACCGAGACAGGAATCGATAGCGATGATGAAAGGATTTTGGCAGACAGAATAAATTTCTTTAAAAGTTTGATTGAGATTTTTAGCGTGAATAGGTTCTTTTAAAGTCCCAAAAACTGAATATTGAGGAGAAGGAAGCAATGCCTGACCAACGAGTGGTCCAAGACAGTCACCAGTCGCGCGGTCTGTACCGATACAGACAATGACGAGGGGCTGATTTTTTTTATGCTTTATTTTGAGATAATGTAGCAGATCATTTTGAAATTTCATAAGAGCATAAGGGGAATCTGGATGATAGTAAGATATTTTTTTTAACAATAGATCGTCCTCCTGATTTAAATTCTCTTTTTAGTGTATACAAAAAGAAAAGAAGTATGTAAAAAAATTTTAACGTCTCGACGTTGTTTGATAAAAATTTTTATCTCTTTATGATAAGGTTTTTGTGAAATGGAAGAAAAGGAGGTTTTTTCGTGAAAACAGAGCAGCAGTTGCCTAAAAATATCAGGCAGATTGGAAGTCCAGCAGGACACACAAAAGTATATATTGAAGATTACGTTATAACATTTTTAAATTCTTTATCCATGGACAAAAATACATATGTAAGAGGAGCAATTTTATTTGGAGAGAAAAAGCAGATTGGAAATGATCTTGTTATTTTTATAAGAGGAGCGATCGAGGGACAGAATCTGGAATTGGATCTTGATGAAACAGTATTTGATGATGAAGTATGGAGAGAGATATATCAACAGAAGGAGCGATTGTTTTCTGGTCTGGATGTCATCGGATGGGCACTTTTAAGAATGGGATTTTCGGTTCGACTCAATGATAAAATAAAAAAGACACATTTTGAAAATTTTCCAGGAGAAGGAAAAGTGTTATATATGATGGATGATCTGGAAGGAGAAGATGCATTTTATGTTTTTCGAGGAGAAGATCTCTCAAGGCAAAATGGATACTATATATATTATGAAAAAAATCCGATGATGCAGAATTATCTTGTAGAACGAAGACAAGATATAAAAGAGGTGCAGACATATGAAAAAATGATGGAGAGTCGAAGAGATGAGAAATTGATCCAGCAGTTTCGTGAAAAGATATCCAAAAAGACCAAGAGTAATCAGAGAAAAGGAAGGATTCGGAATATTTCAACGGCAGCAGCAGTTACGATCATGATGATCATGGGAGGTACGATGTATTATTATGCTGGACAAGATCAGAGTATAAATTTTAAAGAGGTTGTAAATGGTGCGGTGCATACGATGGGAAAAGGGGTGTCGGATCAAATTTCAACAAAATCATCAACAAAATCATCAACAACGGCAAGAGTCAAAATAACAAAGACATTGGATACGGAAGAACAAACTTCAACACATAAAAAGGAACAGAAAACAGCACAATCCACGATAAAACAAAAACAGAAAATCAAAAAAGAGAAACACACCGAATGAATTTTGAATTTATGACGATAGACACACCATTGCCGCCCTGT
>OHAU01001675.1_pt1 | contig 24297 bp, 12 predicted proteins | sample 1577181 | NCBI WGS metagenome assembly OHAU01 (sample SAMEA3541472, study PRJEB24748) | human gut metagenome | biome: human gut; feature: human-associated habitat; material: faeces | place: China | collected 2012 | reverse complement strand
AATATGTTAAAGATAATAGGATTCGTGTGAAATCAGATGTATTAACAGGACATACTGCAAGACCACATACAGCACAGGATATTGAAATCTATAAGAGAACAATTGATATGTGGTTTGAGAATGAACAACATGAACGTTTGAAATATGATGATTTACCAGAAAAATTAAAAACGCATAAAAATAGGACTTCGTTTGTAGATAGATTTAAAGTTGTTGAAGGGGATATGGATCATTGTCATACAATACTTGCACATTTATCGAAAGATGGACATTATTTTATTCATCCTGATATAGAACAACATAGGTCAATTACAGTGCGAGAAGCGGCAAGAATACAGTCATTTCCAGATAATTATTATTTTGAAGGACCAAGGACAGCACAATTTGTTCAGGTGGGAAATGCAGTTCCGCCAATGATGGCAAAGGTAATAGCAGATAAAATAAAAGAACAATTAAGAAAATAAAATTGGAGGTTTTGCAAATGGGTATTGTTGAAAGTACATATGCTGAGTTAAAGCAACAAGAATTGAAAAATAATCCATATAGTTGTTTGCATATGGCTGATATTGATATTAATCCTCATCAGATTGAAGCATTCACATTTGCACTATCTTCATTGGAACTTGGTGGAGCAATTCTTGCGGATGAGGTAGGTCTTGGAAAAACTATTGAGGCTGGCTTGGTCATCAAGTATTTGCTATGCAGTGGAAAAAATAAAATACTACTTATTATGCCATCAAATCTGCGAAAGCAATGGCAAGTTGAATTAGAAGATAAATTTGATATTGATTCATTAATTGTGGATAGTTCTAACTGGGAGGATTATCTAACGAAGGTAAAGAGTAAACAAGCAGTAATTATTGTTTCCTACCACTTTGCCTCAAAAAGAAAAGCGGAGTTTGGAAAGATAGCTTGGGATTTGTGTGTGTTTGACGAAGCACATCGACTTAGGAATGTATATAAGAATGGTTCAAAGATGGCTAACGCATTATATGAATTAACAAAGGGAATTCCCAAGATTCTATTAACTGCGACTCCTATGCAGAATACTTTGCTTGATATATATGGGCTTGTTCAGTTTATTGATGATAGAATTTTTTATAGTAAGCAGGTATTTTCTGAAAGATATTTGCGTGGAGAAGATTACAATGATTTGAAGGTATGTTTAGAGCCTGTTGTGCAAAGAACTTTACGAAAAGAAGTAGCAGAGTATATTCAATTTTCAGAGCGCAAAGAAATGACAATTGATTTTGAACTATCGCCAATGGAGATAGAACTTTATGTGATGATAAATAATTATCTGAAAAAGGAAATCTTGTATGCTTTGCCCAATTCACACAGAACACTTATTACATCTGTTATTAGAAAATTGCTTGCATCATCAAGTATGGCAGTTGCAGAAACCTTCAAGGTATTAAAAGGCAGACTTGAAACTTTGAAGGAAACAACTAGAACTGAATCAGCGGATGAAAGTATTGATTTTTTCCTTAGTTTTTTTGATGATGATGATGAAATAGAAACAGATGACGATAGTAAGCAGGATGAATTATACACAAGAGAAAAGGTAAATGAATTTATTCAGCATGAAATAGATGAGGTTACAGCCATTATTAATAAAGCTGAAAGTATAAAAAGAAATGCGAAGATGATAGCTTTGAAACAGGCGGTGGAGAAAGCTTTGGCATTTCAAGAGGAAGCTGGTATAAAACAAAGAATTGTTGTATTTACGGAATCTATTAGAACCCAACAGTACATGTTTGAAGAATTATCTCGTGCCGGATATGAAGGTCAGATACTTAAGTTTAATGGTAGTACAAATGATCCTGTTACTAAACAGATTTATAAGGCGTGGAAAGCTAGAAATTATGGAAAGTATGTGGGTAGTAGAAATGTTGAATTGAAGAATGCCATCGTAGAAGCATTTAGGGATGAATACAAGATTTTGCTTGTAACAGATTCAGGTTCGGAAGGATTGAATCTTCAGTTTTGTAATACGATTATAAACTATGACCTTCCTTGGAATCCGCAGAAGATAGAGCAGCGAATTGGTAGATGTCATCGTTATGGACAAAAGAACGATGTTGTGGTTATTAATTTGCTTAATACTCAAAATGTAGCGGATAAGAGAGTATATGAAATTTTATCTGAAAAGTTTGAATTATTTCAAGGTGTATTTGGTGCATCTGATAAAGCTATTGGATTATTAGAAAGTGGAGCAGATTTTGAAAAGAGAGTTACGCTTATTTATCAGGAATGTAAAACGACATCAGATTTTACAAAGCAATTTAAGAATTTGGAAAAGGAATTAGATAAGAAACGAAACAAGAAAATGGATGAACTGAAATCCATATTTATATATAAGACAGAGGAACAACATAAGTCTCATTTTAATAGTATTATGAAAGAAATTGCGGAATATGGTTCACAGTTTAAGTATTGGAATAGTAGAAGTAAAGAGGAAAATGAGATATATCCAAAGTACTATGAAACTAATATAGACTTGGAAATTCCGGGAATTCAACACGGATATTTACTTATTGGTGGTTCTTATGTTGGTGAGATTCTTGAAGATACAGTATTTGAAATAATTGATATAACAGGGAAGATATATGGTGTTTCAGATGAGTTGGCTAGAGATCTTTGCGAAAAATTGCAGGAGCAGTGCTTAGAAGAAAAGACACCAAATAATCAAGAAATCCTTTCACATATTGACAAAGTGGATGAATTTATGCAGCAGAAATATGCAGAATCTAAAAGAACAGTTTTGATTGCTAATCAGAAAAAATTGGATAATTGGTTGCAATTAAGAAAAGAAGAATATTTGCTCAGAGTCAAAGATACATCAGAATTAGATGAGCTCAAAGAGAAATATGCAACCGAAAGCGATTTTAGACAGAAGATTGCATTAAAGAAACAAATAGAGACTTTAGAAGAACAGAAACAAAAAATGATAGAGGTGTTTCATGATGAAATGTCGACATTGGAAGGAGAGGCTGCCAATATGCAGAAGCAATTTGAAGAGAGCATATTGGTGAAACCGCAACTGGTGACAAAGATAGTGATTAAATTTTAGGAGGCTACCATGGAGAAAAAAGGCAAGTTAGAATTGACATGGGTTGGTAAATATGAGGAAGAGAAACTAGAACCGAGAATATTAATTGAAGATAAATCTAAATCTTATGGTGACCCTGATACAGAAAATATGTTGATTCATGGTGATAATCTTTTGGCACTTAAGGCTTTGGAAAATGATTATTCAGGGAAAATACAATGCATATATATTGATCCTCCTTTTAATACAGGACAGGCATTTGAGTTTTATGATGATGATTTAGAGCATTCTATTTGGTTGGATTTGATTTATAAGAGAATAAAGATTTTATATGGACTTCTCAAAGAGGATGGAATGTTCTGGATTCATCTGGATGATGTTGAAGTTCATTACTGCAAAATTATGTTAGACGAGATTTTTAATCGAAGTAATTTTGTGTCTCATATTACATATGAAAGATCGGCGGTTGCTGGTTTAGGACAGGGTGGATATTTGGTTAACACGACAGAGCACATATTATTATACAAAAAAAGTGTATTACCAGAAAAAGAAAATTTAAGCTATGATGAGTTGGGCCTAAATATAATCAAAAGATATAATCATTTTGTCTCTAACTTTGGGACAAGGAAATTAGTAAAAGAATTTGTTGCAAAATCAAATGGAGAGAAAGTCAGAATATATGAACACTCAGGAGTAGAGATTGAAACAATATCTTTAAAAAACATTACTGAAAGAGAGGAAGAGATAAGGCAACAATTTGTAAAACATATTGATACATTGTTCAGAGGAAATCGAGTTCAAAAGGAAAATGAATTTCAAAATGATATTATTGCAAGTATGGAAAAGGGAAAATTCTATTCTGTTGATTATGTACCTAGTAGAGGAAAATATAAGGATCAAGAAACAACATTGTATTATTCAAATTGCGAATTGCTTTCTTGGCTAAAAGACACCTCTTCTGTGGAAAATGGAAAGATTACAAAATCTCAGAAAATGACAACATTATGGAAACATGGGGAAATACCAAAAGCAGATATTGCAAATGAAGGTGGAGTTTATTTTCCAAGGAGTAAAAAACCAGAACAATTATTAAAACGAATTATCGAAATGTCTACGAAAGAGGGAGATTATGTACTTGATTCGTTTTTAGGATCAGGTACGACTGCTGCAACTGCCCATAAGATGGGGAGAAAATGGATTGGAATTGAGATGGGTGAACATGCCTATTCTCATTGCCAAAAGCGTTTATGTAATGTTATTGATGGTGAACAAACGGGAATATCCAAAAGTGTTAATTGGCATGGTGGAGGTGGCTTTAAATTTTATGAATTAGCAGAGCCTCTCCTTGTAAAGAATAAAGTATTACCTATTTATCAGATTAATCCATCTTATACATGGGATATGGTATGTGAAGCAATTTGTAAGATTGAGGGATTTACATATGAACCATCTGGAGAGTTCCAGGGGTATTCGTCAGAAAATAGATTTATTCATGTTACAGGAGAATTTGTGAATACAAAGTATGTAATGTCTGTAATGAAGACTTTAGGTGAGAAGCAAAGTCTGCTCATTTATTGCAAGAAGAATCAGGCGGACATGATACTTCCCGAAAATGTTGAAGTTAAGAAGATACCAAAAGATTTATTAGAGAAATGTAATTTTGAAAGTGAGGTGCAGGAATAATGAGTTCAGTAGATAAAATCAAATGGGCTATGAGCCTGCGTGATCCTCAGTATGAAGCGTTACAATACTTTGATGCAATTAGTTCTAAGATTGAGTATAGAATCAGTTCAAAGGATGATGCGGAGAAGATAGCATCTGAGAATTGCCAAAATCCACATACAATATCTGTAGATAAGGAATTTGATTTTCCATCATTTTGTTTTGATATGACAACAGGTATTGGTAAATCTCGCTTAATGGGTGCTTGCATTTATTATTTGTACAAGACAAAGGGATATAAGCATTTCTTTATCTTAGCACCTGGAAATACTATCTATGACAAGATGCGTAGGGAGTCTGTTCCTGGACATCCAAAGTATATGTTTAAGGGACTTGAAGCAGAGATGGGAAGACCCAAAGTTTATGATGGGGAAAATTATTTATCATACCCGGTAAGATATATCCAAGAGGAAATGGTTGTAGAAAAAACATCTGATATTCAGATATTTATCTTTAATATTTCAAAGATTTTTACTAGGGGAGATATTGAATTTAAATTTCACAAGTTTAATGAAAATTTGGGTGGCTCTTTTGCGGATGTGTTACGTTCGTTTGATGACTTGGTTATTTGTATGGATGAAGCGCATCGTTACTATGCCCCAGCATCAAAGAAAGCGATTAATTATCTGAATCCAGTGTTGGGATTAGAATATACTGCTACACCTAAAAGTACAAATAAGAATATTATTTATCACTACGGATTAGAGGATGGAGCTGGGAAGTTTTTGAAGATTCCGGTTGTTATGGGAAGAACAAATACAGCAGGATATTCAGATGATGATATAGAGGAAATGAAGTTGAAAGATGGAATCAAGCTTCATGAGAGAAGAAAGTCCATCGTATATAAATATTGTATAGATAATCAATTAGAACAGGTAAAGCCAATTGTTTTGATAGCTTGTAAAGATACAACACATGCTAGAAAAATAAAAGAAAAAATAGATTCTGATGCTTTTTTTGGAGGCCGTTATGTTGGCAAGGTTATTGAAATTGACTCCAGTACAAGTGGTGCAGAGACAGAAGAAAACATTCAGAAATTACTAACCATTGAGAAAAATACCAATCCAATTGAGATTGTGCTGCATGTATATAAGCTGAAAGAAGGTTGGGATGTAAATAATCTGTTTACAATTATCCCTCTTAATGCTGCAAAGAGTGATATATTGGCACTTCAAACTATTGGTAGAGGATTGAGACTTCCTTTTGGTGAGATAACGGGTATTGAGGAATTAGATACCCTGGATATTGTTGCTCACGACCATTATCGAGAAATTGTTGATGATATCAAGAATAATCCTGTATTTAAGAAAAGAAATCTTGATGAGGAAGATATACCAAACACAAAAACGGTTATGGTAGAGCCAGCAGTTGAGAACCAGCAGATTTCATTATTTGATGAAGCGTTATGCGAAAGTAAAGTGAAATCATACCAAGATTTGAATAATGAAAATGTGGTGGAGAATCTGTTTGCTGAGTATCAGAAAGCATTTGTAAAGAAAGTAGCACCCAAGAAGTCCGAAAGTGATAGTGGACAGATGTCTATTTTTGATTATTTTGCTAACGATGATGAAAAAGAAACAAATGATGGCACAGCATCAGAGCACAAAATGACACAGACGGGCATGGGCACTGATGCAGTTGATATATCATTTACTGTACATCAGGAGGATGCTTCATTACAGATTGATTTACAGAAGTCATCTGGCAGTAAGAATGTATTGCCATATGCAAAACAAGAGTTTATCAAGAAAGTTGAAGAGTTAAAGAAAGTTGCTATCTCTGTTCCAAAGATTGGAATTAGCTATAGTTCAACAATTACATTTAAATCTTTTACTGTTAAACGAAATATTATGGATTTTGATGTTGCGGCATCGAGAATCGAGAGATATGACGCTGTAAATGGTAAGTTGTTGCAAGCGCTGGATGCAGATGCACTTATTGTAGAAAATCCTGAGAATATGCTTGCAGTTTCTTTATTGGAGAGTATTCCGGAGTTTAGTTCTGATGATGCAGAATTTATTCTTGAGGTGGTTGATCAGTATCTCGCGTTAATCGAAGGTACGGATGAAGAAAAAAAGAAGATTGTCCGTAGATATGCAACTGTTATAGTAGAGGATTTAAGAAAACAGATATATGCGTCAAAGGAAGAAAGCACTGAGTTTGTATTTAACGTTCAGAAAGACCTTATTGTATTCAAATCATTTGCGAAGAATATGAAGGAAAATGGACGATTGAATTTTAAGAAGGAAGTGCCAGATAAGAAAAACATTAAGCAATATTTGTTTGAAGGATATAAGAAATCATACTATGCAGAGAATGCATTTGATAGTGATGATGAGAGAAGGTTGTCTGTGGTATTAGAAGAGGATTCAGAAGTTATTAGATTTATAAAGCCACCTTTGAATCAGTTAGGACTATTTTATAAGGCGGCAAAACAGTATAATCCTGATTTCTTAGTAGAGACGGCTGACAAGAAATATATGATTGAAGTGAAGGCTGCAAATCAAACAGATAATGAAGATGTACAGGAAAAAGCAAAGGCTGCAATTAAGTGGTGCGAATGTGCATCGCAGGTGGATGCGGACGGAAAGACTTGGGAGTACCGCCTAGTGCCAGGGGATAAGATTATAGTAGGTAATACATTCAAATATGTAATTGGTATGGCAATTCCTGTTGTGGTAGACGGAGAATAAACGGAGGTTGTAGATGGCTGATATAAAGGATTTTAAACATGCTATTGTTCGACAGAAGATTTTAGATGCAGTACGAAAAGACTTAATAGGACCAGCATCAGATTGTGAACAATTGAATGAAGTACCAACGAGTAGTTATATTACTGGATTATTATATCCTGCTGATACAGATGTAACGGAAGATGAAAATTACAATGATATAGAGTTTACAGAAAAGAATTTTGATGCTGATGGAGAAACTTTGGAGGCAGGAATTTTTGAAGAAGAGGAACCAGAGGATAGAGTAAAAGGTGGTTTTCAGAAGCCGTCGTCTATAGGTGTGTCTTTCTATGTCTCTGATGATGTTCAAAAGGTTAATGCTTATATTAATTGGGGAAAGTATTATGCAGAACAGGTGCAGGGGGAAGTAATAGATGAAACCTTAGAAGAAGATGCAGAGAATAAGAAAAAGAAGAAACATACCATATATATTCGTGAGCAGATGAATGATGTTGTGGAAATCGATTTTAATCTGATGGGGCGTTCGAAGCAGATTCCACTTGAGTCTAATGGAAACATCTATATTTATGTTATGAAGATGCAGTTAGACAATGGATACAAGATGGTATCGGTTTATTTGCATAATAATGATAAGTCAGATGGCGATGAAAAAGAATATGCAAAGGTAATGTTCCAGGTGGAGATGCTCATAGTAGATGATTTGATGAGTCCTATTTTTGTACCAGAATATCTCTGTAGAAAAGTTGAATTAGAGGATGAATATTATTATAAAGGCAGACCAGTTTATGCAAGAGGAAGAGGTTGTGCTGCTACTTGGGAAAAGAAAGCAGAAGAGATAAATGCAACTGCTATAAAATCATCATTTATTCCAGATTATGAAATTCCAAGCGTAAGTGCACAGATAGATGATATGCCGGAGCATGCCTTTTCGATGCTTCAGATGGGCTTACCAAAGAAAAAGTCAGAAGTTATTCAGAATCTTCGTACATTGACAGAAATGTATGGAAGTTGGATTACAGATGCATTGACAAACGACGAAGCTATGCATGATGATAAATTTAAGGCAACAGGTCAGACTATTATTGATAAATGCAATGATGCAAATCGTAGGATGAATGCTGGAATTGATTTGATTGAAAACAATGATAAGGTATATCAAGCGTTTGTATTTATGAATCAAGCAATGTATTTACAGAGAAGTATTACAGCTTTTTCAAAAGATTATGGTAATGGCATTCCTTGCAGCTTAAGAGATTATATGACTGATATGCCAGAAAAAGGAAGAAAGAAAGATCACAGTGAGTGGAGACCATTCCAGATTGCATTTGTTCTTTTGAATTTGTATGGGATTATGGATGGTGAGTCTCCGGAACGAAATATTGTTGATTTATTATACTTCCCTACTGGTGGTGGTAAGACAGAGGCATATTTAGGGCTGATTGCTTTTACTATAGCATATAGAAGACTGACGGCTTCAGATGAAACTGAGTATGAGAAAGATGGTGGAGTAACAGTATTTTTAAGGTACACGCTTCGTTTACTTACAACTCAGCAGAGAGACAGACTGATGCGTCTTATTGTTGCAATGGAACAATTGCGTGAGAAGAATGAAAAATTATATGGTAAGGAAAGAATTACAATTGGATTCTGGGTTGGAGGTAATGTTACCCCAAATAAATTTAGCGAATACAGTGATTCTGATCAATTTAAGAAGAAAGAATTTATAAGGAAGCTTACAAAGCAGATTATTAAATGCCCTTATTGTGGTAAGGAAATCACACGGGATGAATATGACATCAATGAAAAGGGAAAGTATGTTAAAATTCATTGTGCAGATAAGAATTGTATGTTTTCGTTAAAAACAGGAAGAACCATACCGGTTTATCTTGTTGATGAGGAAATTTATGCAAAGTGTCCTACTGTGATTATTTCTACTGTAGATAAATTTGCGAGACTTCCATGGTCTGAACGAGTTGGTTTGCTATTTGGCAGAACAGATAGATATTGTAGTAGATGTGGACATATTGCTATTGGAGAAAAACATGCAGGAAGACATAATGCAGATGTCGCAGCGGGATTGGAAAGGGCTGAAACGGTTGCCTGTAAACCATTCTATCCTCCTGAGCTAATTATACAGGATGAGCTTCATTTAATTACTGGTCCTCTTGGAACGATTTATGGTGGGTATGAAACTGTTGTAGAAGAGATGTGTTGTATTGAGAAGAATGGAAAGAAGATTCGACCTAAGTATATTGTTTCAACAGCAACTATTAGAAATGCTGGGGAACAGATTAAGTTCCTTTATGGGAGAAATGAATTTGCACAATTTCCGCCAAGTGGCTTTGATACAAGAGATTCATTTTTTATTAAGGAAGTACCGCTTCCAACTGAAAATTTAGTTGATGCTTCAGAAGAAAAAATCAGTAGAATGATTAGTGATGGAAAAAAGCCATTTCGTCAATATGCTGGTATATGTGCGAGCGGACAATCTGTAAAAACAACGCTTATTCGTTTGTATTCGATTATTTTGCAAACAACACTAGATATAGCAAAGGATCCGGAATATGAGGATTATATTGATCCATATTACACATTGATTGGGTACTTTAATAGTATTCGAGAATTGGGTGGTGCAGTGCGCCTTCTTGACGACGATATAGCAAGCCGTATTCGTGTTGTAAAGAATAAATATAATAGCTCAGAACAGAGGTATCTCAGTTTTGAGGGAAAGAAGGAAATTACATCTCGCATACCTTCATGGGAGATTGCGCAGGTTCTTGAAAAGTTAGCAATTTCTTATGATAAAAACAAGGAGAAGCAAGGCTGTTATGATGTTGTTATTGCAACTAATATGATAGCGGTAGGTATGGATGTTGACCGTTTAGGACTTATGTCAGTTGTAGGTCAGCCAAAGCAGAACTCTGAATATATTCAGGCAACAAGCCGTGTGGGTCGACAGCATCCTGGAATTATTTTTACTGTTTATAATCCTTACAGACCAAGGGATCTGTCTAATTATGAGAATTTTGTTGGTTTCCACTCACAGATGTATAGATATGTAGAAGGAACTACAGCAACGCCATTTGCGGCTAGAGCTAGAGACAGAGTATTACATGCATTGGTAGTTTCTTTACTAAGATTACAGGTAGAGACGATGGCTGATAATGGTGGAGCATCAAACATTAATGATATTTCTGATGAACAAATCAAAGATATAAAAGACAAAATCCTTGAGCGGGTCAAGGTAACAGCGCCATCGTCTTATGTAGATACAGAGAAAGAAATGGATGAGTTTATCAATACTTGGAAGAACATTGCAAAAGACGAAAAACTATACTATTTTGTTCCGACAGTAGCTGATGATAAGAAAAGGTTACTTACATATTATGGCGAATATTATGGAGACAGAGAAAAGCCGACACTAAGTTCTATGCGTGATGTTGAGCAATCATCAACAGTTTTTTATTGGGAGGGTGTCTGATGAATTTTTATAAAAAATTAGGCGAGATTCGTCCGAATCAATTAATAACTACATATGGACCAGGCTCAATAATGGATGCTGTAAATGATTCATTGACAGTTTTAGATATAGAGTACTGGGATACTAACAATATTGGAAAAGAAATTAGGGATGCAAGATTAGCAAGTTATATGAATGTTCGACGATTCTTTATGCCAAAGACAGGTGGAAAAGAGGATATTCCTGTTGTGTCATTCCCATACTACCATGTGTGTTCAAAGGGAACATGTAAATTCTTATTTGATATGAGAGATTACTTTGATATTGACCAGTACAAAAAGAATCAAGGTGAAGTGAAATGTCCTAAGTGTGGATTCCCAGCATATCCTTCGAGATTTATAACAGTATGCGAAGATGGGCATATGGATGATTTTCCTTGGAGATGGTGGGTACATCATGGAGAAACAAGTTGTAAAGAAGATATGTACCTAAAATCAATGGGCAATACTTCATCACTTGCAGAACTACGTGTTGAGTGTAATTGCGGTGCAAGGAGAGTTATGTCTGGGGCAATGCAAAAGGAAAAATTCGCAGGCTTATGTTGTTCAGGAAACCATCCACATAGACCAGGAGCAAAGGCGAAAATTTGTAAGAAGAGTGTAATACCTAGCCAGCGTGGTGCATCTAATGTGTATTTTACAGTCACAAGAAATGCAATATCAATTCCACCTTGGACAAATCCTATTAATGATATCATGGGGGCACAAAGAGCAACTATTGAAACATTGGTAGAGGCTATGGGAGAAGAGGCAGGTCTTTCATTTGCTTATCAGAAATATTTTGGAGATAAATATTCTTATGAAGACTTTAAAGCTGCTTATGACAGATTAAGCCAAAATATTAAAGAGTTTACTGAACTTAAAGAAATGGAGTATGCAGCCATTACGCATCATGAGGATGTTGAGTATCAACATGATGTTAAGTACTTCAAAGCAGAAGAAGTAGCTTTGAGCGAAAGCTTAAAAGAGTATATTTCTAGGATTATTAAAATACATAGACTACGTGAAGTGCGAGTTTTGACAGGTTTTACAAGATTGGAAGCACCAGAACCAGAAGTGGATGAGCAGTCACATATCGTAAAATTGAAGTGCGCTTCGGGAGAAAAATGGCTTCCGGCAGTCGAAATCAATGGTGAAGGTGTATTCATTGAATTAAGTCGGGAAAAAATAAATCAGTGGATGCAGATAGAGACTGTAAAATCTCGTTCTGATAAATATGAGGAATGCTATGCAGCATATTGCCAGAAAAAGGGATGGGAGAATTTCAAACCGAGAAATGCAGAGTATGTGTTACTGCATACACTTTCACATATGCTGATTAAAGAAATGTCTATGCAGTCTGGCTATTCGTCATCGGCATTGCATGAGCGTATCTACAGCAGTGAGAATATGTGCGGTATATTGATTTATACCGGTGCAGCAGATAAGGAAGGCTCACTAGGTGGTCTTGTTGAACTTGGTGGAATGAATAAGTTTTTACCATTATTAAAAGGTGCATTAGAAAATGGATTGACCTGCACAACAGATCCAGAATGCTTTATGAAGAATCCGACAAGTGAGAGATTAAATGGAGCTGCCTGTCATTCTTGTACTATGATATCAGAAACTGCATGTGAAAATGGTAACCGCCTACTTGATAGAGCATTAGTTGTACCGGTACCGGAGCATGAGGAAATGGGATATTTCAGAGAATTGGTGAGAGATTTATGTGGAATACAAGTGTAAAAATCGAATATATTGCAGGTCTGATTGTAGATGCACTTGAAAATTATTCTGTTAATAGTGAGAATGCACAGTTTCGTCTTGTGATTGAAGAACTTAGAAATCATTTTACTAATTGTTCTGAACAAGAGATAACAGATATAATCAGCCTTTGTATGAAGATGTATTCGTCAAAGAAAATTGAACACGCAGAACTTGTTCTTACTGCACCAGATTCATTCCGTGTGAAAACATTAAGAACCAAAGATACAATGCGTAATCTGATAGAGAATACGGAAAAGAGTCTTACTATAACTGGTTATTCAATCTCAGATTATTTTGCCGAAATGCTCGATGTTATTATTAAAAAAAGCCAGCAAGGAGTATATGTTCGTATATATGTGAATGATATAGAAAAGCAGAAAGAAGTACTTGACAGGCTGATGTCATATCGTTCACGCTTTTTACAGGTATATGAATATCAGAAACAGGAAGATGACAAAATGGCAGCTCTACATGCGAAACTAATTGTATCGGATGTAAAGACGTCACTAGTGTCATCCGCAAATCTTTCATATCACGGAATGCAAGGAAATATTGAAATGGGATTCTTGATTGAATCCCATGAAAAGGCAAAGCAGATAGAGGAAGTTATGAAAGAAATGGTAAGAATGAAGGTGTTTGGAAAACAAAAATAATTACGAAAAAGATAAATATCCGTTCCTCATATATGGGATAAAATATTTTCGTAAGTATTTATGTGATTTGCAAATTGAAATTATGGAAACTATTGTCAGTGAGTTACCTTAAAATTTCTTATACTGTGTGGGCAAAAAGAATCGTATGATTTAATGATAGGGGAAGAATTAATAGGTTGATTTACTGAATGTTGATGTGAGGAGGTCATAAAATGCAGAGTCCAATCCATGAAGGATATGAATATCAGGATTATTTTACTGTTTCAATAATTCTACAACTGATGCTTCAACAGATAGATGCTGAGCTGATTATCGATCGTAAGGATTTCAGCGGAGATAAATTTGATGATTTAAAGTTGAAGATGTCTAATGGTAACATTGAATTTCAAATTAAGTATTCTGATGATGAAAGCTCCCATAAACTTACTAAAGATGACTTGGCAAATGGCAATGGACATGATACTGCGTTGTGTGATCTTTTCGCTTCTTGGAAAATGAGAAAAGAATCCGAAAATGATACTCAAATAAAGTTATGTCTTGCGTGGAACATGCCTACTGATGATGATCCAATTACAGAGTATTTGAAGCCTATTCAAGAACAATCTCTGCCTTTTTCGGTTGCTGCATATTCGTTTGACGGTGACGTGTTTTGGCCAGCAGAAAAATTACCACCAAAAAGTTGGAGAAAGTTTAATACGGCGATTAAGTCAGGACTTATTGATAGAGAAGCCTTTTTAGCTTTTTGTAATGATCTCACGATTATTTTAGAAATGCCTAAAGCAAGTCTGGATTTAAAGAATCCTGGAGCCCTAGAAAATGTAATTATTCGGCAAACTGAGAAATTGGGGGTAGGAATATATCCAAATGATGCTCTTAACGTGGAGGATATTATTTATAAACTTGCAACGGAAGTAAAACATTCTAGAGCGATAGGAAACAGACTTTATACAAATATATTAGTGGGGCGCCTTGGATTAATAATGGATTACGGGAAATTTGATCAAAGATTTCCGGTGGATTCAACGCATCAGATTATACTTGGTGATGAAATTGAAAGGTTACACAGAGTAATTCTTGATTCAAAACGTGTCATTATTTCAGGCAACCCTGGATCTGGAAAGTCTTGGCTTGTTGATGAATACGTAGATAAACTTACGAGTGAAGATAGTAAAGTTATACATTATAATTGTTTCCAGTCTTTACAGGATACAAATAGTCTTGAGAGAATACGTGTCACTTCTTTATATGGAAATCTAGTTTCGCAGATAGTGGAACAATGCCCAGAGCTAGTTGTACATAAAAATACAATCTTTGGTGCTAATAAAGCAGAGCTTGAAAATTTGCTTTGTTTCATTGAAGAAGAATTCTATTTAGTGGTAGATGGTCTTGATCATATAGCTAGAGAATATGAGCTAAATAAAGATTTTATTTCCCACTCTGAAATTGAAATCATTTCGGAACTGTTGGAAATCGATTTTCCTGATAACTGCTATGTAATAATATCATCGCAGCCAATAAATGAAATAGAGAAGTTTAAAAGCAAGAACTACAGTGTATTTGAGATTGAGCCTTGGGGAATAGAACAAGTAAAATCCTTGATGACGACTTTTCAAATTAGTGATGATACTATTGAAGATGATGATATTTCATCAATAAGTGCATATATACTTAAGAAATCTCAGGGAAATGCTCTATACCTTAGTTATATCTTGCGCCAATTACGAAACTTAGATGTGAATAAAAAATTAATAGACGAAATACCTGACTACGATATCAGTCTCTCTAAGTATTATTCCTATTTGTATACAAAAGTTCATAATAACCGCACGGTTAATGCACTTTGTGGGGCAGATTTCTATCTTGGTTTAAATGATTTAATGGAGATTACAGGAGATGGAGAATTTGTAGAACAAGATATATCGGTGCTTCATCCATTATTGATAGAAAATACACTAAGCGGTGGCTTTTCAATCTATCATGAAAGTTTCCGCCGGTTTGTTTTAGCTTCATTAAAAGATAAAAAAGTGGATTTAGAGAGAAATGTCTATGGTATTCTTGCTGATTGGTTACAGAAGAAACCATTTTTTGAATTTGATAAGTCATTTTATTATCTTACTGAATTGCTGTATAAAATCAAGAGAGATGTCGATAATATTGAATTGATTGAGAAAGAATTTGTTCTTAAATCAGTTACAGAGGGTTATTCTCGAAAACGTATAAGAATGAACTTGAATTGTATTATCCGAAGTGCGGGAAGAATTAGAAATTTAGTTGCGTTGGTAACAGCTGGTGAGTTGTTGGCGATGCTCAATGATATGAACGAATTCGATAGTACTGGAGAAGAATACTTCCAAGCAATATGTGATATAAAGGGTGCTTCTAAACTAAATCAATTAATGCAAATTGATGGAAAACCAACCTTTGATATGGATACAGGCCGAATTGCATGTTATATTTCTTCGAAAGCTGGTATTACACCTTGGTGGGAACTGTATTTAGATACAGAGGCTAAACAGTATAAGATTGAGGAGCTTAAATACTATTATAGATATTATCTTGATGAACAAGGAGTTAGTATCATTCCTAAGCTTATGAAGGCAATAGAAAAAGAAAAGGATTCAATAAGAAACCAATGTATTGAGATCGCGTATGATGAGCTACAAGACTATATAGAATTTGATGAAATTGCTTCAATTGCGGAGGAGCAACAACTGATTAATTGGAAAAACTATCTTTTGTATATTGAGACTGGATATTATCCGCAAAGTGAAGTTTCCTTTGAGGTTGCAATTAGAAACTGGAAAAAAATCAAAACATTGAGGATGCCAGGAGAAAAAGATATAAGATTTTTCATAGAATTATTCTCACAAATATATTATCTCGCTGAGCAGGGAGATAGTAGAGTTATAGGGACAGTCTGTGCAGATTGTGAAAATATTAATTGGTTTTACAATTGGATAATCTATTCTGTCAAGATGGCAGAATTGTGTGCGCACATAGCACAAATGGATTCTAAAACAATCTGTGAATCAGCGATTACTTATTTGGAAATATTGTTGCAGGATACGGAAGTTTTCAAGGGAGAACCACGTACTTGTGATTTGTATTTTCTTCAGAATGAGTTAACAAAGTCATATGAACGGGCGGTAGAACTGATTGTCCAAAATGGGACAGTAGAGGATCTGGAGAAGGCATTAGATATTCTCGAACAGCTTGATGATGAAACTGGAACAAGTTTGGATCATAGCATGGGAGGACCATTAACTGATGCTGAATTTTTGGGGTTAATATCTCGTTTTTTGACTATTGATAATTATGAAATCTTAAAGCCATATTTATTAAGAACCCAAGAAAAAATAGAAAAAAATGAGGTATATGATTGCATAGCTGTGGCAAAGTTACGCTTTGTTAGTCTTATTTCAAAGTATAATCAGCCTGAGGCTTTAGAGCATTTTGATATGTGTACACGTTATCTTGTCGCATATGGATATCACAAGGATATTATTCTGTTGCAGATTATGGATTCTTATAATATTTTTTTTGAAGCTGTTGAAGGCAATACAGAAGAGGAACGTGATACAATAACAAAAATGACAATAGCTCTTTGGAATCATACTGATGGAAGAGAAACAAAGCACTTCCTAAACCGTTGGTTTGACAAATTACTCAAGACAGACTCGAGGTATGCGCTTGCATTCCTATCAGGGTTACAAATCAAGTTTGGAAAAAGCTGGGTTGTGGAGGGCATGTTACGTTCCGTTATAGAAAAGTATTGCAATGATTTGAGCTTTTTGGATATTGTAATTGGACTGATTGAGTCGCTTCCAAATGATACAAGCCCAAGAATAATTGATGCATCCACATCTGTATTCAGAACACTAGAGCAGATGTGCACAGGAGCAGACGATGATGAAAGATTACTAATCAAGTGCCGTATGAATGAACTTGTTATTAATGTTGTTTCAAGATTCAATATCCTTGATAGTCCTTGGCCGGACAATGATTCGTGGAAAGATGGAAGCATTAAAGAATTTTTATTAACAGTTGAGTCAGCAGGATTTGATGTTTCGCAGTATATAGAATATTTCCATATAAAGAAAGCCAACGATATGGAAAACAAAGAAGATAAGAAAACAGTGGATGTTTTTGAAGGTAATCAAACACATTTTGAAGCCTTAACTACAGAGGACGCAAAGAAATGGTTTGAAACACATGATTTAATTGAGCGAGATGTACAAGATATCTGTAGATTTCTTAAAAATTATCAGAATGATAAAGACACTCTACTTGAGATACTGAGATTCATAATTATTAAGGACGGTGGGTGGAGTTATAGTCAGAAGCGAAAGGATACTGTTCTACAAATTATTGAGTGTCTGGAACTGGATGATGAAGTGATATCAGTAATTCATATGTTGATGTACCTTTACTCCTATGAATGGGGAAGTTCGTTAATTGATAAAGATGAATTTCTCAATAGTATACGAGTAAATTCTGATGTGGCCCGTAATATGTTCTATCGTGAATTACCTGAGGTTATTATTTCACGTTCGGGCAGAATTACAAAAGGTCTTTTGGATGCACTTTTTACGTTTGGATTTGATAAGGATAGTATTATTACGATTTGGAGAAGTGCATTTGATATAATGAAGCTTCGTTTTCCAAATCTTGATCAGTATCCTATTGATAGTGTTTTGGAAGAAACTGATGAACTGTTGGGATTACGTAACTGCTTATTAATGCGGTTCAATGATGAAGGTAAGGAATCGTTTCTGGCAACTTATGCTTATTTGGCGAATGCTGCTGAAGAAGAGAATTATTCAGAATTCATGGAATCGATAGCATTTTGTTTAGAACATTATGAACAGTATAATCTTGTGACGCAAATAGCAATCGCAGATTTAGTAAGATGTTATGGATATCGTTTGAAAGATTTGAATGTTGATCGAATGATAAATGCAATTAATGCTGTTTATCCAACCGGAAATTTGCTTTTGGACGTCATATTTTCGGAATTTACAATATATAAGAGCTATCTTTTAAAGTGCGCAGATAAGCATTCACCAGATTATTTGGAACAAGAAGATATTGAGTTTTATTTAGCGGAACAACTATATGATCTTGGGAAAGAAGAGGCTCGAGAAGGAACCGATGAATACGCTAAGAATTCAGTATATCGAGATCCAACCATGCAGGTGGTCAATACTTGTGGTATTGACTATGTAGAACTGTACGAAAGGCTACATGCATCAAGTAGATTGAATGATAAAATACGCGATTTTGTTGGTGGGGGAAGTAAGATGCCTGAAACAAATACCGTGTACAAATCATATGTAATTCAATATGCGCTCCACGCAATCATTGAAAAAGCTTATCGTGACAGAAAACCAGAGTTGATTCCGCAGAATTTGTTTCGGTTGATACCTGACTACCAGGGGATATATAGATTATTCAAGTGCCGTGAAATTCCACCCCGAAATCATCTATATGATAAGAGTAATTCGTGTGTTCCTTTTCTCAAAAATAAAGAGGAGGAATACATTCTAATCGGATGTTATGAGACAAGAACAAGAATTGACTATCATCAGGCGTCTTTTACTTTTGCATATCAAGGTGTAGTAGGAGATGACAATGAAGAAAATCAGATTCCATTTCAGCGATATTTGACCCCAGCAGTTGGAAAAGGAGAAATTCATATGATTCCAGATAATTCGGAATCACTGATTAATATTATCAGAACACTTGATCGAGAATTGGAAGATGAAGATTATCTGTGGCCTAGCACTCCGATTTCTAAACTTTTTAACGTTCATATGGAATTTGATTTTTTAAATGGAAGATATATTGCAGTTAATCAGGAAAATGATATTGTCTTTATTATGAAAAAATGGTCATCGAGTTACAAAGGTGACAGCGAATATCCTGGAAATGCGATTCCATTATATAGTGGTGCTGAGTTGTATATAAAGAAAGAGTATATTGAAACGTTGGAGAAACAATTTGGAACATTGATGATGAAAACTTGCGTGGAATCATATACGCAGACTTACTGATTTGTAAGAATTGTATATTGTATATAAGATGTGCAGTGGAAATCAGCTTGATGTATGAAAGGGATGAAATTGTTTGTAAAAGTAGATAATTTGTAGGAGAAATTTATGTGAAAGATTTTTTACCAGATTAGACAAGAGTGTTTATTGGGAAAGAAGGTGTAACACGAATGACCGAAAAAGAATTTAAAGAAATATTAGATGCTGAGGAAACTGATACAGTTGAATTTAAGTCTTGGATAAATGCAAGAAATATGAAAGAAATTATTTCCCTTGCTGTTGATGAATTAATTGCATTTGCAAATACTAAGGGCGGAACAGTTTATTTTGGAGTAGAAGATAAGCCTGTTGATGTTACTGGTTGTGATAGAAATTATGATGGTCAGCGTATTATTGAGGGAATTTATGATAGGACGGTACCACCATTATTTACAGAAATATCAGACTTCGAGTATCAAGGAAAACTTGTTATTGCAATATCAGTCAAAGCAGATGGAAAGACATATACAACTACAGATGGCAGATGCCTGAAGCGATTAGGTAAGAATTCAAAACCTGCATATCCAGATGAGTTGAGCAATGTTTATTCTTCTGCACAGAATCCGGATTTTTCTGGCAGAATTATAGATGAGAGTACGCTGGATGACGTAAATAAGTTAGAAGTGTATAGTCTGAAGGAAAAGTTAAGAGTCAGGGATTCTAAATCCACATTACCAGATTTGGATGATATAGATTTTTTGAGAGATTTACAGCTTATAAAATATGATGGAGATGTAGAACGACTGACTATTGCAGGTCTGCTCTTTGTGGGAAAAGAAACCTCAATTCAAAGATTGTTACCGCAGGCGGAAGTTATATATTTGCATTATTCAGCTGATAATTTAGAAGAATACGATGCAAGACTTGATTTGAAGTTGCCATTAATAAGTGTCATTGACAAGCTGACAGAGAGAGTACAAGCATACAGTAAGATAGAGAACATTCAGGTAGGATTATTCAGACTTGAGGTAGAAGATTTTCCAGAGAGAGTATTTCAGGAAGCACTTCTCAATGCGTTGTCCCATAGAGACTATCAGAGCAATGCAGCAGTTTATGTAAAACAATATCCGGATCGAATTGTTATTGAAAATCCAGGAGGATTCCTTGATGGAATTACAGAGGCCAATATCATAACGCATCCATCTATACCAAGAAATAAACTGATAGCAGAGACACTGCAAAATTTGAAATATGTTCAGAGAACAGGTCAGGGAGTAGATATCATCTTTAAGGACATGGTTTCAATGGGTAAGCCTTATCCAAGATACAGATCATTTAATGATGCAGTTTCTTTGACAATATTTAGTGCAATAGATAATACAGAATTTGTTAAGTTTATTACGGAAGTACAAGATAAAAATAGTAAAATTATGCCTTTGGCTGAGATGATGATATTAAGAGACTTAATGGACAACAGAAAAGAGCAGTTATCAGAGCTATCAAGGAAAGTTCAAAAATCTCTGGATGAAACAAAAAAGTCATGCAATGAGCTGGTTAGCAGAGGTCTGATTGAGATTGTAGGCAAGGAATATATGCTGACTGCTAAGGTTTATGAGGCACTAAAATCAGATGTGGAATATACAAGAGATAAAACGGTTCAGTATATCAAGGCAAAAAATATGATTTTAGAATATCTACAGACAAATGACCAGATAACATCTGCTAAGATACAGGAGATGTGCGGATTTACTAAGCAGCAGGCGAGAAGTGTCATTGATAAAATGAGGAGTGAAAATCTGATTACTTTAACAGGTAAAGGACCAGCAGCCAGGTATGTTGTGTATAAATAATTGAGTGAAAATTGAGTTTTGTTTTATAAAAAAACTCAATTTCCACTCAATTGAAATGAAATATTATGCGGCATTGTAGAGTGATTGAGGATATAATTAAGTTAAGTTTTATGATAAAACTCGATTGCAACTCATTATAAAACTTCTCCATTAAGAAAAAATATTCAAGTTGTAAAGTGATTATGGAGAGTTCAAAGAGGATTCATAATGGATAGGTGGTGTTTAATTGACAAATTCAGAAAAGTTATTGAGTTCATTTTCGGAGAATTATTTTTATAAAGAACTTGTGTATTCACAATTGAAATTTGTTCCGGATGGTGGGACAGAGATAGAATTAGCAGATTTAATAATAAATTTAGAGGATGTTATTCTAGCTATTCAGTTAAAGGAGCGGAATGAAGAGGATAGGACACAAGATAAAAATATAGAAGAAAAGTGGTTGAAAAAGAAATGTAAAAAAGCCAAGGAACAGATAAAGGGCACTATTTCATATATTAAGACAGAAAAAGTCTCTTTTGTAAATGCCACAGGTAAAAGAACAATGATTAACTCAGATGCGGAGATTGTTCCGCTTGTAGTTTTTGAAAATAAAAGTATATGTAAATATGAACATTTGCTTAGAAGTCATAGCAATGATGGCTTAACTGTTAATTGTATGTCACTAGATGACTTTAAGTATATGTGTAGGCAACTGTTGTCTCCGTTGGAAATTATTGAATATATTAAGTGGCGGAAAGAGTTATATAATAAAAGCGGATCAATTGACTTGTTAGTTACTGAAACACATAAAGGATTTTTATTAAGTAAACCACAGAAAAATGAGATGTTGGTGCAACAATATCTATATGAGCAATATGGAGAGGCTGTGTTGTCTGAAGATAAATTATATTACGAACTTTTTAGGCAATATGTATCAGTCTTATATGAACATATGAAGGTAGAATCGGAATTAAATGGCTGCTATGAGGTAGTAAAATTATTGGCACATTTATTTAGGGATGAGATTAAGTGCTTTGTTGAAAGAGTAGAAAAAGCACTTTTAATAGCAAAGAGTAAGAGGTTTGAAATAGTGGGGACACTACGTAATGTCAAGAAAGAGTATGCTATAGTGTTCACCGCAACAGAGCAAGGAGAACAGATTCCATCTGAAAAATTGTTGAGTGTAGTTTTTGATAAGCAAAAGGTTAATACATTATTACAGGTTATAACATATTGGATAAATGATGACGAGTATAGAATAGATTTTGTTTTGTGGTTAGATGGATATTAATACATAATGAAGAGGTGATTTGTATGCAAAAAATAGTTGATAAAATAAGTGAAAAATCTTTAAACTTTATAACTGAGTACATATCAAAGTCAGTAAAAGAATATAAAAAGATGGATTTATGGGAAAAAGCTGTAAAGAAAGCGTGCGATGCAACTGAAGGAATAGATGATTCATTTGCTGATGATATTTTAAAATCTCTTGCTATACAAAGACATTATGTGTGGCTTATAAGCAACAAATCATTAGATGATATATATCGTAGTTTTATTCTTACCATGGCTATTGAATTATGTTTGTTAAATGCTGAAAAAAAACATGCAGTATCGTTAGGAATGGCAATACTAGATAATTGGTTTGAATTGAATGGAATAGAATATCAAGATATAAGTAATCAGTTAGCAGGAGATGAAATTGTAAATATTGTAAACGATAGAGAAAAATTATATCGAGAATATTTTTTATTGTATAATGAGCCATTTGCTCAAGATATAATAAGAGTTTATTATCCTAAAAATGGCGAAAGCTGGATTAGATGGGATAAAAACTGTAGTGTAGATATAAAAGTTAATTTATCAAAAGGAACAGAATATGGTTTTTGTAGGATAGGATTTTCTTATAGTAGAATAGATAATCAGGCTTGTGAAAAGTCTCTAAAAGTAGCATATATCAAGGAAGATAAGGAAATTTATAGATTTGAACATGAGGATTTGCTTGGCATAGATGATAAAAAAATACTTTGGGTGTGGTAAAAAATGTGTATTGTAGCTGCACAATTTAATTATGTGTGCAGCTACATGAGAATATTTAATTAAATTCATTCATAGCATCAACATATCCTTGCAATCCATCTGATTTGAGAGCAAGTTCGGCATACAGTAGAGGAGTATCCTGTGCAAGTCTGTAAAGATATACAATATCATCAGGATTTTCAAGTATGACAGAAGAATTGTATTTCTGGCAATTGATTATGAATGGATTACTGTCATTTGTATATACAATGATAGAATCAGTATTAAGCTCATACATGCCAAACAGGTAAATAAGATTATTATTCATGGCTGGTGTCTCCTTCCCAGAGATACTTAGCACCATCAAGCAGGTCAATGATGGCAGAAAGCATATTGTTATAGCTGGTCTGCAGCTCTGTGATTTCATCGTTTGTAGGAAGATTATCGGGATATTGCTCTTGATAATAATTAACAAATGCCTTTTGCATTTCAAGTAATTGCAGATACAGTGCATTTACAGTCTGTACCAGAGGATATATAGTTTCTTTTTTGCCGACAACGCAGATGCGGTTATATATGCAGGAACGGACGAAGTAATCTTTCTTCATCATTCCACTGGCAAGAATACGCGCTTCGATTTGTTTATGTTCAGAATCAGAGACTCTAAAACTGATTGTTGGATGTTTATGTTGGTTACTCATGGTAATGCTCCTTTCGTTTTGAATGGCAGCAGAATGATGATTTTAAATCACTCGCAAGCCACAGTTGATTATTCACAATTAGTAGTAAAAATGTAGATTATATCAAGTCTTCAGATAGATTTTTATCTGAAATTGTGCTACTAATTTGCTACTAAAAAGTTTCAAAACGATATGAAAAGCGTAACATTTGGCGAAGCAGACATGCCTGAAATATAGGAAATATCAGCCTTTGTTGGATGACGATAAAATATAGGGGAAGAGTTTGAATAGTTGGAGCTAAGCTGTAAAGCCTTTGTTTACAAGGGTTTTACAGCTTTTCCTTTATAGGATTGCA
>OHAU01001666.1_pt1 | contig 24446 bp, 15 predicted proteins | sample 1577181 | NCBI WGS metagenome assembly OHAU01 (sample SAMEA3541472, study PRJEB24748) | human gut metagenome | biome: human gut; feature: human-associated habitat; material: faeces | place: China | collected 2012 | reverse complement strand
ACGCTCGCCTGGTTGTGCCCCTGCCGTACTTTGTTGTAGGTGAAGCCCATCACGCCGACGTTCAGTTCGATGGCCATGTTGTTGGTCGCGAAGGCGACCAGTCCGGGGGTCAGCCCGAGCGAAATGTGCTTCCCGGTTTCGTAGGTGCCCCGTACCGGGGTGTCCGCGGCGAATTTGGCCTGCGAACTGCCCATGCCCAGCTGCATCTCGTTGAACAGCGCGAAGCGTTTGTTCTGCCCCAGCGGGATGTATTGCCGCCAGATCAGCGCCGCCTCGTAGGTGTGCTTGAGCGAGTAGTACGAATCCACTTTCAGGTCGACGCCCGTGTCGTCGTCCCCGAGCTGGATGCTGCCGCTGTCGATGCGCAGGTAGGTGCGCGAGTAGGTGAACCGCGCGCCGATGACCATGTTGTTGCGGAAGGCGTAGGCCAGGATCGGCGCGACCTTCAGCGTATGGCCTTCGGAGTTGATCCCTTCGATCACGACGAACGTGTAGTCGTTGTTCGAGTGAGTCGAGAAAGAGGCGTTGATGCCCGCGACCCATTGGCCCTGCGGTACGAAGATGTTGGAGAAACTGGTCAGGCCCCGCTGCTTTTTGAGCGTGCGGACCGAATCGGCCGACAGTTCCGGAAGCGTCTGCTTGTCTTTCTTCTTTTTCTCGCGCAGTTTGGGCGATGTGCCGGAAGAGAGCACTCCGCTCCGGGGCCGGGCGACCGGTGTTGCCAATGCCGTTGCCGGAGTTGCGGTCGTGGCAGGCGGCATGGTTGTTCCCGTTCCAAGAGCCCCGGCCGTTGCGGTCGTCGCTGCGGCGGGGACGTCGTCGTCGATGTCCGCCGGGACGGGATATTGTCCGGGGACGGAACCCGCCGCCTGCCGCGGCGCGAGGGCTGCGGCAGGCGGGGTATCCTGAGCCCGGGTACCTCCCGGCAGGCATAGGTATAAAAATAGTGCTACAAAGACAATCCCTTTTTTCATCATGCGGGTTTATTCGTAGATGAACTCGATGTCGTCGAGGTAAAGGTTGCTGTCCGTGCTGCCTTCGAAGTAGTCGCCCCTGTAGCTGGCCGATGCCGTCAGGATCAGTACGTTGGGTTTTTCTGAGGCATACTTGTCCCGGTAACGGATCGGGATGTCTACCTGCGTCCACGACGATTGGGACTGCTCGATCAGCAGGTCTCCGTAGCCGATAATATGTCCTTCGAGGGTCGATGGGTCGTTCAGGTTCGTGTAGAGGAACTCCTGGGTGGGGTCGAGAACAGTCTTGTCGATCTCGCTGCTTTTGGTGTTGACCGTATGGTAGGTGCAGCCCGGTTTGGTCATGTTGGTCAGGCAGACGAAAATGCGCGCCTTGTCGCCGCTGCCGACGTTGCCCTTGTACCAGACGCGCAGCGCGGTGGGTTTGGCGTTGAAAGCGAACGCCCGGCCCATATAGACCGTACCGGCGGTACCCAGAACTTCGCCGAACGATCCGACGAAAATGTTTCCGGCGGCTTTCTTGATGACGACATTGGTGGTTTGCAGCTTCGCGCAGTACTGTCCGGACGAGCCGGGACGGGGATCGTTTTGCCGGGTGGTGATGTTGTAGCTCGCCCCGATCGAGGTGGAACCGGGGTTGCCCGTTCCCCAGAACTCCTCTCCGCCCTGGGCGTACGGATACCACGGGTTGCCCGACTGGTGCCACTCTTCGAAGCCGGCGTTCGGAACCTGGACACCGGCGGCGGTCGCGGCCGTCTTGACCGTACCACTCTCAGAATCGTTTTCGAGCAGTTGGCATTCGTACGTCTTACCCGGTTTGAAATCCGTGGCCCGGGCCGTGTAGGTATAGCCGTCGCTGCCTTTCTGCGCGGCGATCGTGGTCCATGACGAGGTGCCCTGGAGGCGGTACCGGACGCCCACCGAAGTGGTGGCGGGGTTCGTCACGATCGCGCTCATGTCGGCAATCCCGAACCACAGGTCCTGCGCGGCAATCTCCACCGGTTTGGCGACGGCTACGCGGGCGGAGGCTTTGCCCGTGTTGTTGTCGTTGTCGGTGACCTCGAAGTCGAGCGTGTTGATGCCTCCCTCCAGTTGCTCGAAGAAGAGCGGCGTCAGGGCCAGCGAGCCGTTCGCGTTGTCGATGACCGTGTAGGTGATCCCGTTGGCGGCCGCTTCGGGCAGCAACTGCCCGTCGTGCAGCACTTCGTAGGTCGTGTTGGTACTCTTCGCCGTGAATTTCAGCGACGAGAGCGGGTTGATCGACGCGACGTTGAATTTGACCGGATCGGAGTAGTAGCCGGTCACGCCGCCGATGCCGAAACCGTCGCCCATCACGCTGGGTTCGGGGCTGAAGATGAACGAATCGTCGAAGACGTTCACGTACTCCTGTACTTTGACCACGACGGTCAGGTAGCCGTCCGGGGTTTTCGAATACTTGAAGTTGAGCGTGTACTGCATGCCGCCCTGGGGCAGCTCGATCTTGCCCGTCTTCGTGTTGTTCTTGTTGACGTCCGGATCGGAGCTTTCGCCCGAGAAGCACCAGCTCAGGTTCGAGGTGCCTTCCGGCAGCAGGAAGAACCCGGTCGAATCCTTGGGGTAGAGCAGCGTGGGAACCAGTCCGTTTTCCGCATCGGTCTGCGAGAAGTTGTCCGAAGCGCAGACGTAGGCATGGTAGCCCTTGTCGAACTTCTGCGCGACGGTTGCGTCGAACTGCACGCGGACGGCGACGTTCGTGATCTTGCATTCGATCGGGACGATCTTCGTTTCGTGCGCGTCCAGGTCGAAGACCGCCTCGCCCGCATAGGTTTTGTTCGTGTAGGTGGCTTCGCTCCGGTCGCCCGCCTCGATAATCACCTTGTAGCGGCCCGAAACCAGGTAGAGGTTGTCGGGAACGCTCGTCGCGGGTTTGTATTTGCGGATCAGCTCCTGGACAGTGCCGCCCGCGCCGTCCGATTCGACTTTGTAGATCCACAGCGTGCTGATATCGAGTGGATTGTAGTCTCCTGCCGCTTTCGAGTGCAGCGGAATGACCTTGCCGGCGACCGTGAGGTTCAGTTGCAGCGTACCGGTCGGTTCCGCCCTCCCGGAGTCGTCTTTGGTACAGGCCCCCAGCAGGAGCAGCAGGCCGCTCAGGCAGACGAGGGGGATATGTCGGGTGATGAGGGTTCTCATGGATTTCATCTTTTTACGGAACATAGAGTTGGATGGTTTTGGATACCGATCCCGAGGCGTCGATCACGGTCAGCTTGAAGTCGCTGTTGCCCGGGCCGAGGACGGTGAGCATCGGCATGAACGACGAGATGTCGAAAGTCAGCGACTTCTTGCCCGCCACGGCGCTGCCCGTCGGGAAGCCGAGGTTGGTCAGCGGGCCTTCGAAGCTGCCCGGGTTGACCAGGTCCATGTGGGTCGAGAGGCCGAGGCCCTGCAGCTCTTCGGGGGTCAGCGTGGTGCTGTTGATGTCCACGCTGAAGCCGACGATACCGGTTTGCGACGTGACGGTGATCTTCACTTCCGGATCCGCTTCCGAGTCGGAGAGCTTCGTGATCTTATAGCGTGTGCCGAAGTCGTACGAGACAGTCCCGGCCTTGTTCGTCCACTTGACTTCCGGACCGGTGCCGACCGATCCGCCTTCCGTGACCTTGACGGTCAGGTTCGTGTAGGAGGTGCGGCCCTTCGTGTCGGTGACGACGAATTTCACCTTGTGCGTGCCCTTGTATCCGAACAGGCCCGACATGCCCGCGTCTTTGACCGTTCCGGCCAGGATGTGGGTCGAGGCGGCCTCTTTCATCACCAGGTAGGCGAGCAGGTCGTCGTTTTGCGGCCATACCGGTATCGTCCCGTTGACGTATCCGGCGCCGTCCAGCGCGGCGAGCAGCTCGGCGTTATCCGAACTGAAGACCAGTTTCGCGGTGCGTACCGAGGCGTCTGCCTGCGGGGTGATGACCGTCTTGAGGTTTTCGCTCCATTTGCCGAGCTCTTCGTCGAACATGCTTTTGCTGATCGTGTAGCCCTGCGCGATGTCGCGGCCGTCGAGCGTCACCACGGGCGAGTTCGGGTCGGACAGGTCCTCGTCGGGAATCGTCTCCTCGCCGGCGAAGGCGAACAGCTGCATCACGTCCACGTCGATCTTCTGGTCGTACACCCAGTTTTCGACTGTCATCTGGAACTGGATGTTGCCCTGGGTCGCGTTCAGGATCTTGATCGAAATCTTGCGCCACTGGCCGGCTTTGCAGTCGGTGATTTCGCGCGTCCACTTGACGGGGACGTAAACCGGTGCGGCGTCGCCGGGCGACTTGTTGTAGGAACCTTCGAGCTCCACTTTGATCGTATTGGACGCTTCGACGGCCTTGAAGTATCCGCGCGCCTCGTTATTCGATTCGGCCCGGTTGAAGACCAGCTTGTTTTCCCCGACCGACAGCGTCACCTTGAGGGCCGGAAGCGCCTCGGTGGCCTGTGCGTCGGGAAGGAACATGCTCTGCAGGTCGGCAGAGAGGATGACCGTGGTTTTGATGTTGGCCAGCGAACAGACCAGGTCATTGACCGTGGTTTCGGTCTTTTTGACGATGGTTTTGGTGACCGATCCTGCGAAAACGGGACTCTCCCATGCGGCGTAGTTCGCCCCGGCCATGTAGGCCGCGTAATCCGGGGATTCTGCGGCGATGGTGTAGGAGCCCGGCGCGAGGGGGATCTTCTGGTTTTCCGTCTTTTTCAGGTCGCCGTACGTGTAGTTCAGCGTCTCGGAAGTTTTCACGTTGCGGATCGTAACCTTGTAGTCGTCGCCGGCATCCGCGAGCGGCGACGAGGCGCGGGTGGTCTCCTGCGCTTTGGCAGTCCGGTCCGCCGGTTTTGCAGGCTGGGAGACGGATCCTCCGGTGGTCGTGGAGATCACCTCGTCGTCGGCGACCGAAACGGTCAGTCCCGAAGTGACCAGGTAACCCATCTCCTGATCGTCGGGCGTAGGATTGTCGCCCCCTCCGTTGTAGCCGGGAGTCTCGTTCTTACATCCCGCCGAAAGCAACAGCAGGGCCATGCAGGTTATGCGGAAAAACTCTTTCATATGGAGTCGTATTTGGGATTGCGGTGGATGTTCGGTGTCGTTATGCTTCGGGGTTCAGTTCGATCTCCCGGGTTTCGACCGTGGTGGGCGTGTCGTCGAAGCGCAGGTCGAGGCTCGCCTGTCCGGCCGATCCGGCGTCGATTTCGATGCTGTGCCAGGTGCGGGCTTCGGTGGTGCCGATCAGCGTTTTGGGAAATTCCACCTCCACGCCGTTGGTTTTGGTCGCCTTCCCGCTGAGGTAGAGCTTGGTGTTCGCGCGGACGAAAATCGGCGTGGGATTCAGGTCCGGAACCTGCGTGTGACCGCTCTGGTAGCCCGATTCGGTGTAGACGGTCAGGCTGTAGGAGGTGTAGTAATTCTTGAACCAGTCGGAGAGGTGCAGCGTGTAAACCGAATTGGCCAGCGTGTGCGTTACCTCCTGGGTGACGGTCTTGCGGGCCACGATCGTGCAGGTGACCGTCCCTTCGAAGTAGGCTTCGTCGGGCCCTTCGGTCGCGGGATCCCCGTACATGAACTTGGCGGTGTAGCTGCCCGGGTCGAGCAGCGGCTGGTCGTAGTCCACCATCGATTCGTAGTTCATTTCGAAGGTCGGGCCTGAACTGGCCGTGAGTTTCAGCTTCATCTGTTCGGGGCCGGGGAGGCATGAGGCGGGCAGCGTGCGCGTTGCCGCGGCCTTGGTGTCGGAGCCGGCGGCGACCGCGACTTCCGGGGAGACGGAGCTATTGAACACGATCGCGCCCTTTTGCGGATCGTCCGGGGCGGGCGACGGGCTCTTCGAGCATCCTCCCAGCAGGAGGATGAGGAGGCTTGCGGCCGACAGGAGTATAGGTCTGTTCATATTGTAAAGGTGTGTGGTGGTGTATATGCTGTTATTTGAGCGAAACGCGGATGTTGTCGAAGTAGAAATACATTGTTTTGGCAATAACCCAACTCGAGTCTGTATGATCGAGAAACCAGGTCAGACGGGTATTCGACGTGCATCCGCTCAATGTGTGTGTGCGGTTCTTATCGGTCATGTTGGTTGGGGAACCTCCGGTGGGTATATTATAGGTGGCAATGACGGGATTGGGCGGATTCCCAGGTGAAGCATATCCACCTGCTATGGCTCCACTTTGCGTAGTTGTGCCAAATTTGCAAACAGGAGTTCCGTTGCTTGCGTCCGATTTACCGCCTCCGTCGTATTGTACTTGCAGCGATGTCGTTATGCCCGGTTTGATTCCAGATAACGGTGGAGAGTCGGCACGGCCGTATTTATTGTCCCAGTTTCCAAGACTTGTCGTATGTCCCACATACGTGCGAATTTCCATAGAGGTGTTCGCGGCGGTTTTCCATCGCGAGCCGGTCCAGCCCGGCAGTCCTGCGGCGTCCATCCCGTAGGCGGTATTGCCCTTGTCGTCCGCGTGCGAGTCGTCGCCCGATACGTTCGAGAAATCTTCGAAATAGAGGTAAGGCACCGTCAACCCGACGTCCAGGGAGCCCTCCTCGGTAAAGGCGATCTGCCGCGTTTCGGAGACAATGGCTCTGTTGGAATCGTAAATGAAGGTCAGCCCGCCTGTGCGGATCAGTTCGCTGTGGTTGACGCCGTCGGTCTGGCTGTAGAAGCTCACGGCGTAGTTGTTGTCGGCATTGACCGTGAAGTTTTGCGTGTTCGATCCGTCGCTGAACAGCGCTCCGTCCGGAGCCTTGACGGTAAAGCTATTGGGGGTTTCGCCGAGGTTGTTTCCGGTGATCGAGAAACTGAGGCGGGTAATCGACAGCGAGCCGGGGATCGTCAGGTTGACCGGCGTGATGCGGCCGGCTTCCAGGGTCCGGTCGATCTGCTGCGAAATGGAGGTAATTTGATTGCCGTCCTCGTCGTAGGCGATGAAGCGTACCGTGCCGTTGACCGTTCCCGGGCAGAGGAAAAGCCAGACGTATTTGCCGTCGGGAGCGTCCTCGGCCGATTCGTCGAGCGGTTGGCGCAGTGCGGCGGTCACCGTATTGCTGCCGCCCGAGAGCGAAGGAGCGGCGGTCGGTGCGGTCAGGTCCATGGTCATGCGGCCCACAACGGGGGAGGGGAACTCGACGCGCAGCTTGCGGATCGGGCGGCCCCATCGGTTGCGTCCGGTGGGCACCTGGATGCGCATGACGTGGCACTGGTGAACGAAATTCATCGTCATCGCGTTGTCCGATGCGAGGCCGGGGCGGCCCGTGAGTGGCTCAGCCAGCATGTAGTCGAGGTTGCCCGTATAGGGGGCGGAATGGCTTTGGCCGCTGCGCATGTCGTAGGTGCCGTCCTGCACCGCGGGCAGGTCGTAGGAGACCTGCGTCCCGTTGACGGCCGCGGGTTTCGGAAACGCGGCGTAGTAGTCATAGCTGCCCGGAGCCATGACATCCATCTGCGTGGCGAATGTCGAAACGGAAGGGGAGTATTGGTAGCAATGGAACCGCTGGCCGACGCTGAGCGCCTCGGCGCTGCCGGATGCCCGCCAGTAAACCGAGATCGTGTCGCGTTCCGACCAGAAAACCCTGTCGAGCCGGCTGCCGCCGATGATGGTTTTGGTTTCGGGAGCGGGCGATGCGTCCGGCTCCTGTTGCGCCGTGGCGTTGAGGAATATCTCAACCGGGGCGGTAATTTTGGGGGTGTCCTGTTTGGCCGAACATCCCGCACAAAAATATACCGCAGCCCCAATCATGCCCAGAATGATCGACTGTCGGACGGTGTTTTTCATTTTCATTAAGTCGGCGGGACGCGCCTGAATGCATGGTGCAAAAAGCGTGGCGCGGAACCCTTTTTTTCTCCCGCACTCGTGTGGCCCGAGGGCAAAGATCGGGAAATAAAATGTATTTGCAATACTTATACAACGGAGATGCGGTGGAAAGGTTACAAAAAAAACGGTCCCGGAATGGTTCCTGACGCACGGAAGCCAGTCTCCGTAAGGGAATCGGGAGATGTCGGGCGGATGGATTTTTTTGACATAATTTGACATAAAATGATGTCCGCAGGAGTTGGAACCCGTCCGCCCGGTAAAATATGCCTTCCGGCGGCGGCCGGTGAAATGCGCCCGGTGGTGGGGAGCCGTGTGGTGTGGTGTGCATTCGGGGCATAGAGTGCATTATTGAAAATAAATTTCTTATCTTTGTAACCTGCTTGGGTAATACTATTTATGGATAAGCAATATGCCGGGTTTTTACCATGTCTTCGACTGGTGGTGGCGTTCGCGGGGCAAGTCGTGAGCGCACCGGATGTATGCGGAACCCGGAACGGTTTGCAAGCATAATGAAGGCTGTCGGCTCGCGACGGCCTTTTCTTTTGGAGGGGCCTCCCCGGCTTTCCCGGAGAGGGCTTTCGAAAGAGGTGTTCCCGGCTTTTGGAGGAGTGTTGACGCGGGTGGACGGCCCTGCGGAACCGCGTTGTGCGGGTCGTAATGGCAGGCCGGGCCCGGGCTCCGGGACGGGTTGTGCCGTATTATGCATATAATATATATATATATGTATGTATAGCTGGATATACCATATATCGGATGCACGATAACATGCAGGTTTGGCAAAGGGAACCGTTCCGGTTTATATCGCCTGCATAGAGAAACGAACAAACATAAAAACAGATAAAAATAATTGAGCATGACAACGAAAACCAAACGATTCTTCCTGCCGGAGAGCGAAATCCCGACCCAGTGGTACAACATACAGGCCGACATGGTCAATAAACCGATGCCGCCGCTGAATCCCGCCACACGCGAGCCGCTGAAACCCTCGGACCTTTATCCGATCTTCGCGAAGGCGCTGGCCGATCAGGAGCTGAACCAGACAGACGCATGGATCGACATCCCGGAGGCGGTACGCGAACAGTATAAGAATTACCGTTCGACGCCGCTGGTACGCGCTTACGGCCTCGAAAAGGCGCTCGGCACTCCGGCGCACATCTATTTTAAAAACGAGAGTGTGAGTCCGGTCGGATCGCACAAGCTGAACTCGGCCGTCGCGCAGGCCTATTACTGCAAACAGGAAGGTGTGACCAACATAACCACCGAGACCGGCGCGGGCCAGTGGGGGGCGGCGCTCTCTTACGCAGCGAAGGCGTTCGGGCTCGAACTGGCCGTCTACATGGTTAAGATCAGCTATGAGCAGAAACCCTACCGCCGTTCGATCATGCAGACGTTCGGCGCACAGGTGACCGCCTCGCCGTCGATGTCCACCAAAGCGGGGCGCAAGATATTGACCGAGCATCCGAACTACCAGGGTTCGCTGGGTACCGCCATCTCCGAGGCGATCGAGCTGGCGATGAGCACCCCGAACTGCAAATATACGCTGGGCTCGGTCCTGAGCCACGTGACGCTGCACCAGACGGTGATCGGCCTCGAGGCCGAGAAACAGATGCAGATGGCCGGCGAGTATCCCGACATCGTGATCGGCTGCTTCGGCGGCGGGTCGAATTTCGGGGGTATCTCGTTCCCGTTCATGCGCCACAACATCCTCGAAGGGAAGAAAACGCGCTTTATCGCCGCCGAGCCGTCGTCGTGCCCGAAGCTGACGCGCGGACAATTCCGTTACGACTTCGGCGACGAGGCGGGCTACACGCCGCTGCTGCCGATGTTCACCCTCGGCCACAACTTCGCCCCGGCCCACATCCATGCGGGGGGGCTGCGCTACCACGGTGCCGGCGTGATCGTGTCGCAGCTGCTGAAGGATAAACTGATGGAGGCCGTCGACATCGACCAGCTCGAGAGTTTCGACGCGGGAACCCTCTTCGCACAGGCCGAGGGCATCATCCCGGCTCCCGAGTCGTGCCATGCGATCGCCGCGGCGATCAAAGAGGCCAACAAATGCAAGGAGACCGGCGAGGAGAAGGTGATCCTGTTCAACCTCTCGGGCCACGGCCTGATCGACATGGCCGCCTATGATAAATACCTTTCCGGCGACCTGCAAAACTATGCGCTCTCGGACGAAGAGATCGCGAAGAACCTCGCCGAACTGGAATAATCCGGCCGTATCCGTCACGGCCTTAGTTGGCAGCCGTTGCTGCTGTTGCAGTCGTTGCGGCTTGTCGCTGCCGGGCCCGGGGATAACTTTACCGTCGCCGGAATTGTTCCGGGACGCATCGGACCGCCCGCCTCATAACGAGGCGGGCGGCCTGTTTTCCGGCGACAGGAATTTTTGCCGGAAAATCGCGCCGACGGCTGCCCGGGGGTCCCGGAGGGCCAAAAGAGGGGATTTTTCTTTGGGAAAAACGGTTTTTTTTATTTAATTTTGTCTATAGTGTATGCTTTGTTATGACACTCAGCGCAATGCGCGGGTACCGGAAAGTGCGGCTCCCGGAGGAGCCGGTGCCGAAGCCGGGGGCGGGATTCGCCCGTGGAATCCGCAAACCTTGCGCGCAAGCCGGGCATATCTACCAAACCTAAAAATAACGAACAGCTAACGCCAATTATGGACAGAAGAGAATTTTTGAAGAGATCCGTGTTGCTGACCGCCGGTGCCGTGGTCGGAAGCCGGCTGCTGGCCGAGGGAACTTTCAGCAAGACCCCGCACAAAATCGTCGGACTGCAGCTCTACTCGCTGCGCGACGCAATGAAAAAGGACGTGCCGGGCACGTTGAAAAAAACCGCCAAAATGGGTTACCAGACCCTCGAAACCGCCGGTTACGGCGACGGCAAACTCTACGGTTACGCTCCCGCCGAATTCCGCAAAATGTGCGAGGACCTCGGGATGCAGGTGATGGGCGCGCATCTGGGCCGCAGTTATACCAAAGAGACCGACGCCGAGGTGATGGATTGGTGGAAACAGGCGCTCGACGCGCAGGCCGAGGCCGGGTGCTCCTATGCCGTGCAGGCTTCGTACCCGATCGGCGAAAAACTCGACGACATCAAACTCTACTGCGATTACTTCAACCAGGTGGGCGCCGAGGCCAAGAAACGCGGGCTGCGTTTCGGTTTCCATAATCACGCCAAAGAGTTCGAAAAGCGCGAAGGAGAGGTGATCTACGACTATATGGTGGCCAACACCGATCCCACGAACGTGATGTTCGAACTGGACGTTTACTGGGCGCAGAAGGGCGGCGTGAATCCCGTCGACTATATCCGGAAATATGCCGGCCGTATTCCGCTGCTGCACATCAAGGACGAACAGGCTATCGGCGAAAGCGGCACGATGGACTTCAAGTCGATCTTCGACGCGGCGTACGACAGCGGGCTGGAGTCTTATTTCGTCGAAGTGGAGCGTTACGGCCGCACCCCGGAGAAAGACGTGGCTGCCAGCTACAACTTCCTCGCTGCGGCGCCTTACGTGAAATAAGGCGTGCATCATGCAGGGCGCAACACGGGAGAAGTCGGGCGGCGTTTGCGGCCGCACGGCCGGTTCCGCTGATTTAGCCGGTTCCACCGGTTTTACCGTTCCTGCCGACTCCGTTGGTTTCGCCGGTTCCGCCGGATGACCCCTTAAGTCAATAAAAACCTGAATTTAAATAAAAACCGAACCTAAAGTTATGGCAAACAAAATTTCAAGACGCGATTTCCTGCGCAAAGGCGGGATCGGGCTGGCCGCCGCGACGGTGGTGCCCAACGTAGTGCTCGGAAAATCGCACGGACATACCGCTCCCAGTGACAAACTCAACATCGCGGGCGTGGGCGTCGGCGGCCGCGGGGCCAGCGTGCTCAAGGGCTGCGAGAGCCAGAATATCGTCGCACTGTGCGATACCGACTGGAATTATGCGAAAAAGACCTTCGACCGCTATCCCAATGCGCGCCGTTTCTGGGACTACCGGACGATGCTCGACCAGGTGGGCAATACCATCGACGCGGTTGTCGTGGGCACCGCCGACCATACCCACTGCCTCGTGGCATCGGATGCGATCACGATGGGCAAACACGTCTATTGCGAAAAACCGCTGACGCACAGCGTATACGAGTCGCGCCTGCTGACCAAGCTCGCCGACAAGTACGGCGTGGCGACGCAGATGGGCAACCAGGGTTCGTCGGGCGACGGCGTGCGCAAGGTGTGCGACTGGATCTGGAACGGCGAGATCGGCGAGGTGACCCGCGTGGATTGTTTCACCGACCGCCCCATTTGGCCGCAGGGGCTGATGCGCCCCCAGCAGGTGGACGCCATTCCCAACACGCTGAACTGGGACCTGTTCATCGGCCCGGCGCCGATGCGCCCGTACAACCATATTTACCAGCCGTGGAACTGGCGCGGATGGTGGGACTTCGGTACCGGAGCCCTCGGCGATATGGCCTGCCACATCATGCATCCGATCTTCAAGGGACTGAAGCTCGGCTACCCGACCCATGCCGAAGGCAGTTCTACCTCGCTGCTGACCGACTGCGCGCCCAATGCGCAGATCGTGAAGTACACCTTCCCCGAACGCGGACAGATCGGTAAGATCAACCTGCCGGAAGTGACCGTGACCTGGTACGACGGCGGCCTCAAACCGGAGATTCCGGCCGGCGTGCCTGCAGGCAAAGACCTCAATGATTCGGGTGGCGGTGCGATCTTCTACGGGACGAAGGATACGCTGATCTGCGGTTGCTACGGCCGTAACCCGTGGCTCGTGTCGGACCGCGTGCCCAACGCGCCGGAGATGACGCGCAAGATCGAAAACGCCGAGGCGGGCCACCAGATGGACTGGGTGCGCGCCTGCAAGGAGGACAAGGCCAACCGCGTGAAGAGCGCGTCGGACTTCAGCGAAGCCGGCCCGTTCAACGAGATCGTCGTGATGGGCGTGCTGGCCGTAAGGCTCCAGGGGCTCAACCGCGTACTCGACTGGGACGGGGAGAACATGCGCTTTACGAACATCGGCCCGGACGAGACGCTAAAAATTATGGTCGAAGACGGTTTCTCGATCAAGGACGGCCATCCGACCTTCAACAAACGCTACACCGATCCGATCAACGCGCAGCAGTTCGCGCAGGAGATGATCAAGCACAACTACCGCGACGGCTGGAAACTCGTCGACATGCCTAAGTAAGCCCCAGGCATGCGCTTGCGTGTTTCGGATTCCCGTGAAACGACCCTCTCTGCCGCCCCGAGCGGAGCTTCCGGCTCCGTGCGGGTGCGGGGGAGATGAAGCCTGAATCCGGCCCCATTTACATCAGATACGTCAGACTAACCAATTAACTGAAACAATTAATCCGAATAACGACGATGAAAGGACTTTTTTATGCAACGAGCATGGTGGCGATGGCCGCGGTGATCACCTCGTGCGGCAACGGCGGCGCAAAAAAAGCGGCTGCCGACAGTACCGCTATGGCAGCGGATTCGAATGTGGTGGTGCTCTTCGACGGCACCAGCCTCGACGGATGGCGCGGCTATAACAAGGACACGGTTCCTTCGGCATGGACCCTGGAGGACGGCTGCATCAAAATCAACGGCTCCGGGGCCGGTGAAGCCGGTGCCCGCAACGGCGGCGACCTGATCTTCGGGGCCGAGAAGTTCGGCAACTTCGAGCTTTCGTTCGAATGGAAGGTGGCCAAAGGCAGCAACAGCGGCGTCTTCTACATGATCCAGGAGGTACCCGATACCCCGTCTTACTACTCGGCTCCCGAGTACCAGATCCTCGACAACGAGAACCACCCCGACGCGAAGCTGGGTGTGGACGGCAACCGCAAGTCGGCGTCGCTTTACGATATGATCCCGGCCAAGCCGCAGAATTCCAAACCGTTCGGCGAATGGAACACCGGTAAGATCATGGTTTACAAGGGTACCGTCGTGCACTACCAGAACGGCGAGAACGTGCTGGAGTACCACCTCTGGACGCCCGAGTGGCAGGCTATGCTCGACAAGAGCAAGTTCAGCAAGGATAAGAACGAGAAAGCCTACAACCTGCTGCTGAACTGCGGCGGCGACCAAAAAGAGGGCTACATCGGCCTGCAGGACCACGGCGACGACGTGTGGTACCGCAACATCACGGTCAAGAAACTCGACTAACGTTCCGCACGGTCCGGACACTTTACACCGCATGGGGGATCGAATTTTCGTTCCCCCATTGCTTTGTTCGAATCTGTTGCTATTTTTGCAGTTAGCGAGGTGACTCCCTGCGGGGTCCGGTGCGTTAACGGAATGCGTGCGGGCCGGATGCAGGCGAAATGCCTGCGGGAGCCCGCCGGCGGACTGCCGGGGACCCTGGCAGCCAGGATGGGGCTTTTCCGCACGGTGTCGCCGTTTGCTTCCTTGCGGGCATGGCGCCGTCATCGCCCAAACCCACGAATAAAAACCAGAAAATGAAAAAAATCATGCTTTTGGCCGCCGTACTGCTGGCGGCGACTGTCGCCCGTGCGCAGGATGACTACAATCCCAACCGTGCCCACGAAGGGTGGTATTACGGAGTAACCGTGGGGTTGAATGTGGCCAACATGGCCAAAGAAGAGGGCGGCGATGCGCTGGTGCGCACCAACGGCGGCGTCTTCGGAGGCTACCGGGTGGGGAGATTCCTCGCCGTGCAGGCCGAACTGCTCTACTCGGGTTCGGGGACGAGCATGTACATCGATGATATCGAAGGCCAGAAGATCAACGATGTCGTGCACCTGAACATGACTTACCTCAATATCCCGGTCACGGCCAAGATCTACCTCGTCAAGGGGCTGAACGTGCATGTAGGCGTGCAGCCGGGTTTCCTCGTGCGCAAGCGGCTCAACTACCGCGGCGACAAGTACGAGGTCGGCGACAAGGAGGATTGCAACACGTACGACTTCTGCGTGCCGCTGGGCATCGGTTACGACTTCGGGCACCTCACTTTCGATGTCCGTTACCAGCAGGGCACGGTCGATGTGATCAAAGGCGACGACGAAAAGACGCTCAATACGCTGCTCTGTTTCAATTTCGGCTATAAGTTTTAAAACCGGCGGTTCCCGGTCGCGGAGCCGTCGGAGGCCTCGGACCGGTGGAGCGGCCGTGCGATCGGTCGCGGCGGGTGAAATAACCGCAGGTGCAATCGCAGGGCAGGGGGTTGCCCGGCCGGTCGGGGGCAACCTGCGCGGCATCACGTAATCGTCGCATAATAACGAGGTGCGCCCTATCTTGGGCGCACCTTTTGTTGTGTTACTGCCTGTTATTTGGCCGTCTGTGGGCGGAGGCGTTTCTTCCGTTGTCCGGCGGCCTTTGCCGTATCGGCGCCTTGGTCGCGGCGGCATGCGGTCCGGGTCGTTCGGATTGGCCCTTCGCTCCTGTCAGGGGCGGGACCGGAAAGGTGCGGGAGGCCGGATGCGCCGTCTCAGCGCGGAACGGAGGCATTGCGCACGGGGAAGCAGGGCGTTATTTCAGTTTCGACGGATCGACCCCGAACGTGAACGTATGGCGGTAGCGGTAGCCGGCCACGGCGACGAGCAGTGTCAGTATGCCGTTCACCAGGAACGGGAAGCTGGCCGATGTGTCGTCGAATATGCCTTGGAAGAAGGCCATGATAAACGGGTAGACGACGATCGCCAGGTAACTGGCGGCCATCGTGAGCGACAGTGCGAAGATCGCCTTGTCGGGCCGTGCGATGATGACGGTCTTGTCGTAGGCGATGGGTTGCAGGATGCCGTATCCGGCCCCGACCAGGAAGCTGCCCAGTGCGATGACGGGTTCCCGGTGCAGCAACAGGATCAGCGCGAGGCCCGCCGTGATCATGCCGAACGAGATGAAGACCGAGTTGCGGCCGAGGCGGTCGAGGATTTGCGTGATGAAGAAGCCCGGGAGCATGATCGCGAGGAAGAAGATCGAGATCATCATGCCGCTGGCCGAGCTGCTCATGCCGTAGTGCTGCATCAGGAAAGGCAGGTTGAAAGCCACCGCGAGCACCGTGTAGGTGGCGAAGAAGTAGACGGCCATCACCGCGTTGAGTTTCGGTGCGTCGATACCCTCGCCGTAGAGCGGCTTGCGGGAACGCTCCGCTTCTCCGCCGGTCGTGGCGGGGGCAGGCGGCCGCGTTGCCTGTGGGGATATGGTTTCCGGACGGAGTGCCGTTGCGGATTGCGGCGACGTTCCGGTCCGGGACGGTGTGGGAGCAGAATGCGGAGTTGGGACGGCCGCTTTTTCGGGTTGCGGGGTGTGCCGCAGCCGCAGCGTCAGCAGCAGCGCGATGCCGGGAATTGCGTAGACTAGGAACGGCAGGTGCCAGTCGACCATCGCGAGCCAGCCCGCCAATGCGGTGGTCAGTACGAGCGTGAGGTTGCTGATGGACGAACTGATACCCAGCTGCCGGGTGCGGTAGCGTCCGTCGAAGTAGTCGGCCACGAGCCCCGTCGTGAGCGGGATCACCAGCCCGGCCCCGATACCCAGCAGGCAGTTGAACAGGATCAGCAGCCACATGCTCTTCGCCACGAGGCAGAGCATGCCGCTGGCGAAGAAAATTCCGAGTCCCGCATAGAGTATTTTCAGCTTGTTGCGGTTCTCGGAGAGCTTGCCCGCGAGCAGTACGCACGGGATGATCAGCAGCGAGGGCAGCGACGAGAGCATCTGGATCTCGAGGTGCGAGGTGTGCGGGAAAATCTTGTCCAGGTCGCCGAGGATCGGCGAGATGGCCAGTCCGGGCAGCGATTTGACCGACGAGACCGACCAGATGGCTACCAGTGTCGCCAGCGAAATCATTCCGCGGCCGGTTTGGATCGTTTTTTTCATAAACGTAAGGTTCGAAAGTTAACGGTGAGCGGTCCGGCAACTCTTTGCCGCCCGCTGTGCGGGACGAGCCGGTTGTCCGGGAGTGTCCCTGTTCGGGGCCGGGGCGTGATTCCGTTAGAAATTATACTGTACGAGCGCCTGGATGCGGTTGGCATGCCCCAGCTGCCCGTCGAGGTTTTTGCGCGAACCGTACATGTACGAAAGGCCCGCCTGGAAACTGTCGGTGATGTTGTAGAACACGTTGGTCGAGACGTAGTGCGCGAGGTTGTAGAGGTCGGCCTGGTAGTAATCTTTCGGCGCGGCTACCTTGACGCCGCTGTAAGCCGCCGTGGCCGTCCACTTCTTGTTGAATACGTATTGCAGGCCGCCGATCCAGCTTCCTGCCTCTACGGCCTGGAGCTTGCCGGGATCGCCCGTGACCGGAACCAGGTCGAGCCCCGTCCCGGCGATGTCCTGGATGTAACCTGCGACGCCTTTGCCGTAAATTCCCTGCCAGTAAGCCGTCCATTTGCGGCCCAGCTGCCATTCGCCGCTGACCTGCACGCCGTAGCCGAACTGCGATTCGCGGCTGTCCAACCGTTCGTTGTAGTAGTCCAGGTCGCGGAATACGGCCGATGCCCGGACGTGGCTCATGCCTTTGTTCCAGCTATACTGCGCATAGACGGGAAAGTCGGGCATGCGCTGGGTGGTGGTGCCCGTCGCTGCGGAGGTGGTGATGCTCGCATCGGGCATTTCGGCCGCCACGGCGATCTGCCAGTGGGCGTTGAACGTGTGCGTGTAGCGGATCATCGTGTTGAAAAGCGTCGTATAGCCGTTGGGTCCTTCGAAATCGACGGTGGTAGGTACCGCTGTCAGGTCGCAGAAGGTCGTGAAGCGCCGTCCGACGGTGAATCCCGCTACCGTAATGTAAGCGTCGCGCAGCGAGAATCCGGTGGTTTGGTAACCCCGGAAGTTGGCCGAAATGTAGCCGACGATCGGTCCCAGCTTACCGGCGTGCGCGATCGCTTTGAAGAACAGGCCCGACGTCGAGGGGTCGAGCTGGAACTGCTGGTTGTAGCGCTCGGTGTTCGGCACCGGAATGTCTGCGGTAATGAAGTCGAGGTTGTCGGCGATGCCGCCGAAGTCGTAAGAGGCACGCAGGCTCACGTTGCCGCCGATACCCAAAATCATTTTCTGGTCTTTGCCCGAGATGATGAACCGCGGCAGCCCGCTTTGCTGGAAACCGCGCTCGATGGTGTTGTAATAGGCCGCGATTACCTGCTCGGTTGCTGCCGAATCGAGCTTTTCACCCCCGGTATTGACGAAGATGACGTGGGATTTGGCGTGGTTTTGCAGGATTTGCGCATGCGCCGCGCCGCCCAGCAGCGCGAAGCATGCTGCCAAAGAAAGGAGTCGAAAGTATTTCATAATCAATTGGTATTTGATGAATAATCGGTTCGCGTTCGTGCGTGGGCCTGCACCCTTTCGGGGCGGATCGTCGTGCCGTTTCCCGTGTGCAGGGAGCCAGGGCAATCTATAAGGTGGGTTTTCGTCGGGAGGCGCCCGGGAGCGCTGAAGCGCGGAAAATGTCCGGGTGAGGCGCAGTCACCGCTGTCGTCCGTTTATGCAACGGTGCCCAGGGGGAGTGTCGCAAGGCAACCGCTCCGTCGCAGGATGCTATCTCAATTTCTGTGCCGGGCCGTAGCACGGTGGAATGAACCGTTGCCGATTGCAGCCGGAGATGCGCGCCGGGGGCGGTCATGGGGGTGTGTCGGTGCCGTGCCGGCATCATTCGGGAGTATCGGGGAAGTGGGGAGTGGAATGGCCCGGAAAAAGCGGGGATACCGTGCAACGGGACCGGAGGGGAGGGGCTGCGGAGTGCATATCCCGGCAGTATGCCTGCGGTGTATCTTCGGCGTGCCTGCGGAAGTACGGGACGGGGACCTGTACGGTGCCAGCGAAGGTCGTCGTAAATTGCCCGTGGGGTGCCTGCAGGGCAGAAAGGCGCGGTTGCATAGTCGAAAAAAAATCGTAAATTTGCTACTCATTCGAAAACCGACCGAAAAATGGCCCACACGATCTCCCGCCGGGCACTCTCCGTGCTTGCATCGCTATTACTTCTCGGCGGACTGTTCGCCTCCTGTGCGAAACAATCCCCGCTCTCGTTCGACCAGATGCGCGAACGTTACTACCTGACGCTGGTTCCGGACGCCGACCTGTCCGATACGCTCGTGCAGCGGCGCATCAATGCGCTGGACGATGCCGCCGGGCCTCTTTGGAAGAGCCTGAACAAAGCCCCCGACCGCGGGTGGCTGTGGGAAGAGAACAAGGATACCACCGTTTCGATGATGATGGGCGGCAACTTCGCCAAACTCAATACGCTGGCCGCCGCTTACCGGACCAAAGGGTCGCGCTATTACGGGAACCCGGAGATGAAGGCCGATATCCTCGCCGGCTTGGACTGGGCGATCGCCAGCCGCTACAACCCGTCGGTCGAGTGGTACGATAACTGGTGGGACTGGGTGATCGGCGTTCCGATGACGCTGAACAACACGCTCGTGCTGATGTACGACGACCTGTCACCCGAACAGCTCCGCGCTGCGCTCGGTGCGATGGACCATTTCGCGCCGGATGTGACCTACGAAGGCGCTGCGACCGGGGCGAACAAGATCTGGCAGTGCGGCATTATGGCCGTGCGCGGCATCCTGGGGCAGAATCCGGACCAGCTGAAGATGGCCGTGGACGGGCTCGGGACCGAATTCAAATACGTTACCGGCAAAGACGGTTTCTACGAGGACGGTTCGTTCGTGCAGCACCAGTGGCACCCCTATACCGGCGGTTACGGCCGGTCGATGCTGAGCCAGATGGCCGACCTGATCGCACTGCTCTCCGGCACCCCGTGGGCCGTGCCGCAGCCGTACGAAGCGATGCTCTACGAGTGGATCCACAACGGTTACGAGCCGCTGGTCTACCGCGGCGCGATGATGGACATGGTGCGCGGCCGCGAGATTTCACGCCCGGGCTGTACCGACCGCTGGGCCGGGCACAGCATCCTCGTGTCGATGCTCCGGCTGAGCGAAGTGGCCCCTGCGGCGGAGAAGGAGCGCCTGCAGGCTTTCGTGAAGGCGAACGTGCTCTCGGACGATAACCGCGACTTCATGCAGGATGTGCCCACCTACCTGCTGGCCTCGGCGCGTGCGCTGATGGCCGACGGCGAGGTGAAGCCCGAAGCGCCGCAGACGCTCAACAAGGTATTCGGGGCGATGGACCGCGCAGTGCACAAACGTCCCGGATTCGCGCTGGGTATCGCAATGTCGTCGAACCGGATCGAGAACTACGAGACGATCAACGGCGAGAACCTCTGCGCTTGGTATACCGGCGACGGGATGACCTACCTGTATGACAACGACCTGGCCCAATACTCCGATAGTTTCTGGCCGACGGTGAACCCGTACCGCATGGCGGGCACCACCGAGGATACGCGTGTCCGTGAGGCGAAGACCCTGCCGTTCGGGCCGGGCCTGCTCTACGCCGACGGCTACAAGAGCCCGCAGCACTGGGTCGGCGGTTCGTCGATCGAGGGCCGTTACGGCATGGCCGGGATGTGGTACGACGCGCAGGACTGCACGCTCGAGGCGAAAAAAAGCTGGCTGATGGCCGGCGACGAGATCGTTGCGCTCGGTGCCGGAATCAGCAGTACCGACGGCCGTACGATCGAAACGACCGTCGAGAACCGCAAGATGAATCCGGGTGCGGACTACCGCTTGACGCTCGACGGCGAGGCGGTGCTCGCTGCGGACGGCGTGCTGAACGCACCCTCGGCGCACTGGGCGCACTTTGCCGGGGTGGACGAACATACGAACGTGGGTTATTGGTTCCCGCAGCCGGCGACGGTGAACCTCCAGCGCGAGGCCCGTACCGGATCGTGGTACGCGATCAGCCAGCCCTACAATCCGAAAGAACCGATTACGCGCAGTTACTTCACGCTGTGGCTCGACCACGGCAAAAGCCCCAAGGACGCGACGTATGCCTACGTGCTGCTGCCGGGCCGCGACGCCGCGGCGACGGCTGCTTTCGCCGCAGCGCCGGGTGTCGAAATTCTGGCCAATACCCCGCAGGTGCAGGCCGCACGCAATACGAAAGAGGGCGTTACGGGTTTCAGTTTCTGGGAGGCTGCCGGCCCGGTGGCCGGGGTGAGCGCCGATGCGCCCGCGTCGGTGATCGTGCACGAGACGCCCGAAACGATTACCGTCGGCGTGAGCGACCCGACGCACCTGAATACGGGTGCGGTTCGTGTGACGCTCTCCGAGGCGAAGGCCGCGAAGGTGGCGGAGGAGCATCCCGAAGTGAAGGTGGTGTCGCTCTCGCCCGTCGTGCTCGAAGTGGGTATGGACGGTTCTCTGGGCCGCACCCGCAGCGTTACGCTCCGGAAATAGGCGGCTGCCCGCTCCGATACATGGGAAGGAGAGAGTCCGCAGCCGAAAGTGACTGCCGTTCCTGCCGGGCGTGAGCGAATGAAAGCGGGTGCCGTAGCGGTATGGTAAATACGAATCAACTAACTACCAAAACAATACGATGAAAAGCAAATTTGGAATTTTCGGCATCGCGGGACGGGCTGTCCTCGTCGTTGCCCTGGCGGGGCTGGCACTGGCCTGCTCGCGGCAGAAACTTTCGTTCGACGACCTGCGCCAGCGCTACATGGACCAGGCGACCGGCGGCGCGAGCGTCGACCTGACCGACTCGATTATCCTGAAACGCTTCGCCGCGCAGGACGAGGGCGTGCAGAAGGAGTGGGAGACGATGAACAAGGCCGCTGACCGCACCTACCTGTGGAACGACCGCAGTTGTATCGACGACAGCCTCTCGCCGTGGCGTCCCACCTCGGTGACCACGCCGATCGGGCGGCTCGCGCACATGGCTCAGGCTTACGCGACGCCCGCATCCAAATTTTATAAAAACGACTCGTTGAAGAAGGACGTGATCGACGGCATGGAGTGGATGTACGCGAACAAGTACAGCCCCGAGCACCCGGCCTACGGCAACTGGTGGGACTGGATCATCGGCATGCCCTATTCGATGAACCGGATCATCGCGTCGCTCTACGACGAACTGACCCCCGAACAGCGGGCCAAGTATATCGAGGCGATCGACTTCTATGCTCCCGGCGTCGAATATGAAGGAGCCGCCACCGGCGCGAACAAGGTTTGGCAGTGCTATTCGATGATCGTGCGCGGTATCCTGGCCCAGGACGAGGCGAAGATCAAGATGGGCGTGGACGGCCTCGGCACCGAATTCAAATACGTCGATACGGGCGACGGCTTCTACGAAGACGGCTCGTTCGTACAGCACGGCTGGATTCCCTACACCGGCGGCTACGGCAACGGCATGCTCGCCGACCTGACGACGATCTCCTCGCTGCTGCACGGCTCGCAGTGGCAACTGCCCGAACAGTATTCGGACATGCTCGGCAGCTGGGTGGAGAATGCTTACCTGCCGCTGGTCTACAAAGGAGCGTTCATGGATATGGCCCGTGGCCGCGAGATTACGCGCGTGACCGACCACAGCACCGGCCGCAGCATCCTGATGAGCGCCTACAAGGTGGCGAAAATCGCGAAACCCGAGGTGCGCGACCGCGTGATGGGCATTGTCAAATACAACATCCTCGCCGACACGCTGTGCGATTTCGTAGCTACCGCCGTGCCGACCGAGCTGATTCCCGAAGTGCGTGCATTCCTGGCCGATTCGACCATCGCGGCGGTCGACCCGGCTCCCTACTACAAACAGTTCGCGATGATGGACCGCGAGGTGTTCGCCGCTCCGCGTTTCGCGCTGGGGCTGGCTCTCTCGTCGAGCCGCATCCAGAATTACGAGACGCTCGACAGCGAGAACAAGGGCGCTTGGCACACCGGCGACGGCATGACCTATATCTATAACGGCGACCTGGCGCAGTACGGCGACGACTACTGGTACACCGTCAACCGCTACCGCCTGCCGGGCATCACCGTCGATGCGCAGCAGACGCACAAGGTGCAGAACTACGAGTTCGGCAAAGGCGTGCTCTATGTGGACGGTTACAAGAGCCCGCACGCCTGGGTCGGCGGTGCGTCGCTCGCGGATTGCGGTATGGCCGGGATGTGGTTCAAGGACGAGCTGAGTACGCTCGAAGCCAAGAAGAGCTGGCTGATGGCCGGTGAGGAGGTCGTGGCGCTCGGCGCCGGGATCAATAGCTCCGACAACCGCACGATCGAAACGATCGTCGATACCCGCAAACTGAGCCCCGGCAAGCCTTACAGCGTTCTGGTCGAAGGCCGGGAAGTGCTCGCCGCAGGCGGCGAGACTGCTCCGGTAGTCGCGTCGTGGGCCTATTTGCAGGGGCCGGACGCGTCCTATTCGGTGGGTTACTACTTCCCCGACAAAGCTCCGGTGAAACTGTTGCGCGAGACCCGCAAAGGCCGTTCGATCGAGGTGACCAAGTACGGCGACGAGGCCGAACGCGTGCGCGACTACGTGAGCGTGTGGTTCGACCACGGTAAGAACCCGAAGAATGCGACTTATTGCTATGTGCTGCTGCCCGGCGCGACGGCCGAACAGACCCGTGCGTATGCCGAGAAGAACAGTGTGACCGTGCTGGCCAACACCCCGCAAGCCCAGGCAGCGACGATTCCCGGGGTGGGCGTGACCGGCGTGAACTTCTGGGAGGCGGGCCAGGTGCCTGCGCTCCAGGGTGATGCCGGACAGGGTACGATCTCTTCGAGCGCCCCTGCTTCGGTGATCGTCCGCAGCAAAGGCGGCGAACTGGAGGTAGGCGTGAGCGACCCGACGCAGTTGCAGAAAGAGCCCGTTACGGTCGGCTTGCCGATGTCGGTGAGCGCCGTGAGTGTCGGGAATCCCGATGTTGAGGTCGTGTCGATGAGCCCGCTGACCCTCAAGGTGAAGGTCGACGGTGGCATGGGCCGGACCCGCGTCGTGAAGTTCAAACAGTAACGGAGGTTGCCGGGCGCCCGGGAGGAGTGCCTGCGCGCCCGTGCGCTTCCGCAGCCCGGCAGCGGGCCGGTTTGTTGGCCTGCCGTTTGCATCTGAGCGCGGAATTGCATACCTTTGTTAAGTTGGCCTGTTTCCCCGGATCAGGCGCGAAGTTCCGGCCCGGCGCGGTGAAGGTACGCATAACCCGATGAGGGGGAGTGGCCCATGTTTGGGGACAGCTACCTGCCACGTAGTGAGTAAAAGCAATCACATATCAAAACGATAACTGTATGAAAAAGACCATGAAATCGACCCTGAGGCTGGCAGCGCTGGCCCTAGTGGCCGCTTACGGCATTTCGTGCTGCGGCGGCGCGAAAAAAGCCTGCAACACCGCTTGCGGTGCGGATTGTGCCTGCGGCGACAGCTGCGCTTGCACGGCCGCGTGCGCCGTGGACAGCGCCAAACTGGCCCTGCAGGTGTATGATCCGAATCAACCCCTTAATCTTCAGGACATGAACCTGTTTTTGGAATATGACAAGACCGACACGATCAAGGTGAGCGAAACCGTCACCCGGAAGTTCATTTACCTGAACGACCTGATGACCGTGATCGTCGATTTCGACAACGGCCCGATGGCGCAGCCCGATCCTCCCCATTCGCATCCTGCCGAGCAGATCAGCTACGTGGCGATCGGCGAGTGCGACGTCTACATCGGCGATCGTCCGGTACAGCACCTCAAGACCGGCGATATTTTCGCCGTGCCGAGCAATGTGCCGCACACTGTGAAGTCGACGACCAAGCAATTGCGCCTGGTGGACAGCTTTACCCCGATCCGCGCGGATTTTATCAGGAAATAATCCCCGATTACGGCGAGTGTGGCGGGGCTCCGCTTCGGCAGG
>OHAU01001655.1_pt1 | contig 24665 bp, 18 predicted proteins | sample 1577181 | NCBI WGS metagenome assembly OHAU01 (sample SAMEA3541472, study PRJEB24748) | human gut metagenome | biome: human gut; feature: human-associated habitat; material: faeces | place: China | collected 2012 | reverse complement strand
GGGCCTGACGGTTTAGGACGGGAGAGAATGGGTGATGAGTGGGATGGTAGTGCAGGAAAAATGGAATGCGTCCGTCTATTAAGAAACAACACTTATAAAACATATAAGATATATTAATTTCATTTATAAAGATAAATATGCTATTCTGTAAGTAACGAAAGATTGTCCCGTTTTTGGGGGACTATGATTCAGACAAATGGAGGATAAAAATGAGTACAGTCAGACGCGTTTATGTGGAGAAAAAGCCGGAATTTGCGATTAAGGCGAAAGATCTGAAGCATGAAATCAAGCACTATCTGAACATCCAGACCGTAACCAACGTACGGGAGCTGATCCGGTACGATGTAGAAAATATCAGTGATGAGACATATGAGAAAGCATGTAAAGTAGTCTTTGCAGAGCCGCCGGTTGATATCTGCTATCAGGAAGATTTCCCGCGTGCAGAAGGTGCGAGAGTATTTTCCGTAGAATTCCTTCCGGGACAGTTTGATCAGAGAGCCGATTCTGCCGTACAGTGCGTGCAGTTCTTAAAAGAAGACGAGCAGCCGATCATCCGCTCCGCCGTTACGTATGTTATCGAAGGAGAGATGACTGATGAGCAGTTTGACGCAGTCAAAGCACACTGCATCAATCCGGTAGACTCCAGAGAGACAGGACTTGAAAAACCGGAAACCCTCGTGACAAAATTTGAAGAGCCGGCAGACGTCAAAATCTTCGACGGATTCATCGACATGCCGGAGGCAGAATTAAAAGCCCTGTACGATTCCCTCGGCCTTGCCATGACCTTCAAAGACTTCCTGCATATCCAGAACTACTTCCGCGGCGAAGAAAAACGCAATCCATCCATGACCGAGATCCGCGTACTCGATACCTACTGGTCCGATCACTGTCGCCATACCACCTTCTCCACCGAGCTTACCAACGTGACCTTCGGCGAAGGCGACTACTACGAGCCGATGAAAAAAAGCTACGACCGCTACTTAAGCGACCGTGAGGTACTCTACAAAGGCCGTGACGACAAATTCATCTGCCTTATGGACCTTGCCCTTCTGGCAATGAAAAAACTGAAATCCGAAGGAAAACTCGCAGATCAGGAAGAGTCTGATGAAATCAACGCATGCTCCATCGTCGTACCGGTAGATGTAGACGGAAAAGACGAAGAGTGGCTGATCAACTTCAAAAACGAGACCCACAACCACCCGACCGAGATCGAGCCGTTCGGTGGTGCAGCAACCTGCCTTGGCGGTGCAATCCGTGACCCGCTTTCTGGCAGAACCTATGTATATCAGGCAATGCGTGTGACCGGAGCCGCAGATCCGACCCGTCCGCAGAGCGAGACACTCGAAGGAAAACTTCCGCAGAAAAAACTCGTAAGAGAAGCAGCACACGGCTACAGCTCCTATGGAAACCAGATCGGTCTTGCAACCGGCTATGTCAAAGAAGTTTACCATCCGGACTACGTGGCAAAACGTATGGAGATCGGAGCTGTCCTTGGAGCAGCACCGCGCCGTGCCGTTGTCCGTGAAAATTCCGATCCGGGCGATATCATCATCCTGCTCGGCGGCCGTACTGGAAGAGACGGCTGCGGCGGTGCAACCGGTTCCTCCAAAGTACATACGACAGAATCCATCGAGACCTGCGGTGCAGAGGTACAGAAAGGAAACGCGCCGACTGAGCGTAAACTGCAGAGACTGTTCCGCCGCGAGGAAGTCAGCCTTCTGATTAAAAAATGCAACGACTTCGGTGCAGGCGGAGTTTCCGTTGCCATCGGCGAGCTGGCACCGGGCCTTAAGATCAATCTGGACAAAGTACCGAAAAAATATGCCGGCCTCGACGGAACCGAGATCGCCATCTCCGAGTCCCAGGAGCGTATGGCCGTTGTCATCGACCCGAAAGACCGTGAGCAGTTCCTGAAATATGCCGCAGAAGAGAACCTGGAGGCAACCGAAGTTGCAGTCGTAACCGAGGACCCGCGTCTGGTACTCTCCTGGAGAGGAAAAGAGATTGTCAATATTTCCCGTGCATTCCTGGATACCAACGGAGCACATCAGGAGAATGATGTCTTCGTAGAGATTCCAAAAGCAGAGGACACCCCGTTAAAAAGAAGCGGTGACATTGCCGACGTGAAAGAAAAATGGCTGTCCACCCTGTCAGACCTCAACGCATGCTCCCAGAAAGGTCTTGTCGAGATGTTTGACTCCTCCATCGGAGCAGCCAGCGTGCTGATGCCGTACGGTGGAAAATATCAGCTGACTGAAACTCAGGCCATGGTTGCAAAAGTGCCGGTTCCGGATGGAAAAACCAACACCGTTACCATGATGAGCTACGGCTTTGATCCATACGTATCGAGCTGGAGCCCGTATCACGGAGCAGTCTATGCCGTAACCGAGTCCCTGTCCCGCATCGTGGCAGTCGGCGGCGATTACAGCAAAGTCCGCTTCACCTTCCAGGAATATTTCCGCAGAATGACTGAGGATCCGCACCGCTGGAGCCAGCCGTTCGCAGCACTTCTTGGTGCATACGACGCACAGATGGGCTACGGCCTGCCGTCTATCGGAGGAAAAGACAGTATGTCCGGTACCTTCAACCATATCGATGTACCGCCGACACTCGTATCCTTCGCGGTTGACGTTGCAAAATTAAAAGATGTAGTATCTCCGGAGCTGAAAAACACAGGAGACAAACTCGTGTGGATCCACCTTCCAGTCGACGCACATCTGCTTCCAGAGTACGAAGGCGTCATGGAAACCTACAGAAAACTGCATGAGGATATGCAGAACGGCCGTGTGAAAGCCGCTTATGTCGTAGACCGTCAGGGTATCGCAGCAGCTGTATCCAAGATGGCATTCGGTAATGCTCTCGGCGTAACCATCGAGCACAATGTAGACGAGAGAGATCTCTTTACTCCATATATTGCAGATCTGATCTGCGAAGTTCCGGCTGAAAAAGTCGGAGAGCTGGCAAGCACCTACACCGTCATCGGTGAAGTGACAGACAAACCGGTTCTTTCCTATAAAGACACCGAAATCACCATCCGCGAGGCCGTTTCCGCATGGAACAAACCGCTGGAAAAAGTATTCAAGACCGTATCCGGTGCAGAGCTTCCGGATGTAGATGCCCTGAATGTGGCAGCAGCAGACGAAAACGGAATTGTTGCAGACAGCTGCTATCAGGCAAAGAACATCCACGTATGCTCCCACAAGCTGGCACAGCCGACCGTATTCATTCCGGTCTTCCCGGGAACGAACTGTGAGTATGACAGCACCAGAGCTTTCGAGCGTGCCGGTGCAAAAGTTATCACTCAGGTATTCAGCAACCTTTCCGCAGAAGACATCCGCGGTTCTGTCGATGCCTTTGAAAAAGCCATCAACCAGGCGCAGATCATCATGTTCCCTGGCGGATTCTCCGCAGGTGATGAACCGGATGGATCAGCAAAATTCTTTGCAACCGCATTCCAGAATGCGAAGATCAAAGAAGCTGTTACCAAACTGCTGAATGAGAGAGACGGACTTGCCCTTGGTATCTGCAACGGATTCCAGGCACTGATCAAATTGGGACTCGTTCCGTACGGTGAGATTCTCGGACAGACGGAAGATTCCCCGACTCTGACCTTCAACACCATCGGACGCCATATTTCCAAGATGGTTTACACGAAGGTTGTGACCAACAAATCCCCATGGCTGGCAGGCACCGAGCTTGGCGGTGTTTACACCAACCCGGCATCCCACGGAGAGGGACGTTTCGTAGCATCGAAAGAGTGGATCGACAAGCTGATGGCAAACGGCCAGATTGCAACCCGCTACTGCGATGTCAACGGAAACCTGACCAACGACGAGTACTGGAATGTCAACGGTTCCTACTGCGGAATCGAGGGTATCACCAGCCCGGACGGCCGTGTCTTTGGTAAGATGGCACACGCAGAGCGCCGCGACAACGGCGTAGCAGTCAACATCTACGGAGAGCAGGATCTGAAGATCTTTGAGTCCGGTGTTGCTTACTTTAAATAAAATAAAACCAAAATAGAAGATTCCCGCAGAGAGGAAGAAAGCTCCTTTCTGCGGGAATTTTTTTGTCAGAACAGTAATTTCTGGTTTCGAAAGAAAAAATTTGATTATGCGCCGCGGTGCAGTTATAACGCAATATTTTGCTTTATTAACAAAAGTAATAAGGTCAAGTAGTAGAAATATTCTGAAAAAACGAAAGATTTCGATAGTCTCAACACATTACATATATGACGGGCCCGGAAGAGAAGGACAGCGAAATAACAGGAGGGAGAAAGAAGTGTATGAGACAAGAGGAGGAACGATTTTTTCAGATCATATTCGAGAAAAACAGTCATGTGCTGTTCCGTTATATCTGCGGTCAGTTGAACAATGACCGGGAGACGGCGAAGGATGTGCTGAACGATGTATGGGAGGTATTGGTGGTAAAATTTGAAACCGTTGCCGATCTCGAAGGAGAAGAGATGACGAAATGGCTGTTCTGTGTGGCAAAAAACAAGATCAAGAATCAGCGCAGAAAACATTATTATCAGAATGAAGTTTCCTATACACAGTATCAGAAAGAGAACAGAAATGAAGGGGAGGCGGGCGCGACAGCCGAGATTGAGGAACGAATGGTGATGCAGAACTGCATCCAGAACCTGAATCCGATGGATCAGCGCATTTTCTGGGGGAGAGCATATGGATTCAGCTACAAAGAGCTCAGCGGATTCTGCAAGAAAAGCGAGCAGGCGCTGCAGTGCCAGTACAGCCGCGCAATCAAGAAACTGCAGGGAATGATGAGTCAGGAAATCAGTCTGACGAGAGCGTAGAAAATGAAAATGGTATGCAGCGGAAACCTCAGCTCTTACAATCTAAAAACAATAGAAATATCTAAAAAATTCTCTGCAGGAGAATATCCTGTGTCTAAAAATAAAGTGTTACCGTTTACATATCAAAAATCCGTTTTCCTCGTTGTCGTGGCGCGGAAATTGTGTTAAAATATTTTTAGAAAATTCACACGATGTGCGAGAAGGCAGAAAGGATGAAAACAACATGAAGGATGAGTACGTAGCCTATGTAGGCACTTATACCCATGGAAGCAGCATTGGTATTCATTTATATGATGTAAATGTAGAAGAAGGCACTCTGACAGAGCGAAAAGTCATACCGGTCAACAACTCTTCCCACATTGCCCGTTCCTTAAACGGCAAATACCTGTATTCGATTGCAGATGAAGGCGTTGCAGTGTTTGCAGTGGAGGATGACGGAGACCTGACCCCGATCAACAAAGTAGACATCGACGGCATGCGCGGCTGCTATCTGTCGGTGGACAAAACCGGAAGATACCTGTTCGTGGCAGGCTATCATGACGGAAAAGTAACCGTTGTACATACCCATAAGGACGGCCGCCTCGGAAGTCTGATGGACGGCGTGTTCCACAAGGGCCTTGGCAGTGTGGCAGAGCGTAACTTCCGCCCGCATGTCAGCTGTGTTGTTCCTACACCGGACAACAAATATGTCTGCGCAGTCGACAACGGCATTGACCAGATCAAAATGTACAAGCTGAACACACAGCGTGACCGCCTGAAACTGGTGGATATCCTACGCTGTGAGCGTGAATCCGGTCCGAGAGAGATCGTTTTCAGTGAATCCGGAAAATACGCGTATGTCATTTACGAGCTGATGAACAAAGTCGATGTATTCAGCTACCGTGATACGGGAAACGGACCGGAATTTGAAAAACTGCAGTCGATCAGCACCACATCCGCGAACGTGGACCAGGCGCACGACGCTGCATCCGGCATGTGCCTTTCCCCGGATCACCACTACCTGTTTACTTCTACAGCCGGAGACAATACCGTAGCAATGTTCCATATCGACCCAGAGACCGGCTGCCTGGAGAAGAAGTTTGCACTTCCGATCAGCGGCGAATATCCAAAGGATATTGCAATGTTCCCGGACGGAAAACATATCGCAGTGGCAAATCATGAGTCCAACACGATCACAACATTTACCGTTGATTATGAGAAAAACGTGCTGGTTCAGAAAGGCCGCCCGATGAAAGTGGAGACGCCGAACTGTATTCTGATTACGAAAAAAGGCGTTCACTAAAAAAATAACGCAAAAATGCCTGCAGGAAGAACTGTATCCCGCAGGCATTTTTTGTGTTGAAGCCAGAAAGAAGCAGTCCGGCCTTTATTTCTCGTCCGGAGCCCAGACTTTCTTTACATTGTCCAGTTTGGCGCTCATGCCGACAAGCAGTGCGTCCGCCAGGACAAGAGCGGTCATGCATTCCACGACAACAACGGCGCGTGCAACGACGATCGGGTCGTGGCGGCCTTTGATTTCGATGGCAATGTTTTCACCATCTTTGTTGATGGTCTGCTGGGAAGCAGCAACGGACGGGGTCGGTTTGAAACCAGCCCGGACAACGATATCGCTTCCGTCGCTGATACCGCCTAAAATACCGCCGGCGTGGTTGGTCAGCTTGACAATGGAGCCGTCCGCATTTAAATGGAAGGCATCGTTATTGGTAAGCCCGGTAGCTGTGCAGACCGAGAAACCGTCTCCGATTTCCACGCCTTTTACGGCGCCGATGGAGACGAGTGCTTTTGCAAGGTTGGCATCGAGCTTTTCAAACACCGGATCGCCGACACCGGCAGGCATATGGTGAACGACACATTCGACCACACCGCCGACGGAATTTTTTTCCGCCATGGCTTTTGTTAAAAGCTCGGAAGCCTTTTCGGCAGCCTCTGCATCCGGCATATTCAGAGCGTTATTCGCGATTTCAACGGCATCAAAAGACTGGATTTCCACGTCACCGATGGAGCGGGTGTAGGCGGAAACGGTGATGCCAAGCTCAGAGAGCATTTTTAAGGCAATGGCACCTGCAGCCACGCGTGCGATCGTCTCGCGTCCTGAGGAGCGTCCGCCGCCGCGGTAGTCGCGGAAACCGTATTTTGCATCAAACGTATAGTCGGCGTGGCCCGGTCTGTAATAGGAAGCAATGTCGCTGTAATCTTTGGAATGCTGATCCTCATTCCATACCACCATGGAAATCGGGGTACCGGTCGTTTTTCCTTCGAAAGTGCCGGATAAAATCTGAACGGTATCGGATTCTTTCCGTTTTGTGGTAAAGCGGTTCTGTCCCGGCTTCCTGCGGTCGAGGTAAACCTGAATATCCTCCTCGGAAAGCGAAAGGCCGGCCGGCACTCCGTCCACAACAACGCCCACGCCTTTTCCATGAGACTCTCCCCAGGTGGTCAGTCTGAAGATGGTACCAAATGATGATCCTGCCATATATAAAGTCCTCCTGAATTTTTTCGTATATTTATAAAATAACTGGAAAAGATTTCTAATAAATTATACCGGAAAGTAAAACATTCGTAAAGCTCTTTTTCAGAGACGAAATTCACCGTTATACCGTTTGACAAACGAAAAGGCAGCACGTATAATGAGAATGTATTTTCGGGCAGTGAAAGCCGGTGAAATAAAACAAACAAAAAGGAAGAGTGTGCATGAATTTTTTAGACAAAATGGAGCGAAAATATGGGAGATATGCGTTAAGCCATCTGACGATGTACATTATCGTAACGTACATTGCGGGATATATCATTGCGCTTGCGGCTCCCATCATGAGACAGTATCTGACGCTGGAACCATACTATATTCTGCATGGCCAGATCTGGCGTCTGGTGAGCTGGATTCTGATTCCGCCGAGCAGTCTCGACATCTTTACGATCATTATGCTGTTTTTCTACTACTCAATCGGAACGAGTCTTGAAAGAGCCTGGGGAGATTTCAAATATAACGTTTATATCTTTTCGGGTATTCTGATGACGATCCTCGGTTCCTTCCTGCTGTATGGAATCGAGTACGCAGTGAATGGGTATCCGGCGCTGATGGGAACTGCATTCAGCACCTATTATATCAGCCTTTCTATTTTCCTTGGCTTTGCGATCAGTTTTCCGGATATGCAGGTGCTTCTGTACTTTATTATCCCGATCAAGATCAAATGGCTGGCGTATCTTGATGTAGCGCTTCTTGCTTATAGCATGATTACCAGCATTCTGAGCGGAAACTGGGCAGGATGTGTTGTTATTTTGTGTTCCTTGGCAAACGTCCTGGTGTTTTTCCTGATGACAAGAAAAGGAAAACATAACTCTTTCCGGCAGAACAGACGCAGGAAAGAATTTAAAAAAGCCGTATCAAGAGGAGAAGCCGAATACCGCAATCCAAATGGAATCACAAAACACAAATGTGCGATTTGCGGGCGGACTGAAAAGGATGATCCGAATCTGGAGTTCCGTTTCTGCTCCAGATGCAACGGAAATTATGAATACTGCCAGGATCACCTGTTTACGCATGAACATGTAAAATAAAGAAGGAGAGAAAGTATGAGAAGAACGAAAATTGTCTGCACCATGGGACCAAATACCAACTCCCGTGACCTGATGAAAAAACTGATTGAAACCGGAATGGATGTTGCTCGTTTTAATTTTTCTCATGGAGACCACGAAGAGCAGAAAATGCGTATGGATATGCTGAAAGAGCTTCGAAAAGAGCTGAAAACTCCTGTGGCAATCCTTCTGGATACCAAAGGACCGGAAATCCGTACCGGCGTTTTGAAAGATGGCAAAAAAGTAAATCTGGTAACCGGACAGACCTTCACCCTGACAACCGTTCAGGAGACCGGAGATGAAAATCACTGTTCTGTCAGCTACACAGGCCTTACGGAAGATATCAAAGAGGGAGACACAATTCTGATCGATGATGGTCTGATCGGCCTGCGCGTAGAAAAAGTAAATGCACCGGAAATTGTCTGTACCGTAGTAAATGGCGGCGAGCTCGGAGAAAAAAAGGGTGTGAATGTACCAAACGTTTCGATCAATCTTCCGAACCTGACGGAGAAAGACAAAGGAGATCTTCTCTTTGGTATTGAACAGGATATTGATTTTGTAGCGGCTTCTTTTATTCGGAATGCAGAGGCAATTAACGAAATCCGTGAGTTCCTTGTGGCAAACGGAGGAGAGCGTATTGATATCATTGCCAAGATCGAAAATGCGGAGGGTGTGCAGAACATCGACAGCATCATCGATGCGGCAGATGGTGTGATGGTTGCAAGGGGAGACCTTGGTGTAGAGATTCCGGCGTGCCAGGTACCGCATGTACAGAAAATCATCATTGAAAAATGCAATCATAAATACAAACCGGTTATCACAGCAACCCAGATGCTGGATTCCATGATCCGGAATCCGCGCCCGACCCGTGCAGAGGTAGCCGATGTTGCGAATGCAATTTATGATGGAACGGATGCGATCATGCTCTCCGGCGAAACAGCAGCCGGAAAATATCCGGTCGAGGCAGTTACCATGATGGGAGAGATTGCCGAGCAGACGGAGCGTTATCTGAAATTCGAAGATTACCGCGATGGAAAAGCGCTGGAAGGAAAGCTGAATGTTTCCGCAGCAGTCGGAAGTGCAGCCGTTTCTATGGTAGAACACATCAAAGCAGCCTGCATTGTGACCCCGACGATGTCCGGTCAGACCGCAAGACTGATCTCCAACCTTCGTCCGAGCGTACCGATTTACGGCGTTACCCCATATGAATGGGCAAGAAGAAAAATGCAGCTCTACTGGGGCGTTCGTCCGGTGACCGGATACGAGGAAGATTCTACGGAGAACATCATTTCGCATGCCATGTATATGGTGCGCCGTGAGGAGCTTGTAGAACGCGGTGATATGGTTATTTTTACGGCCGGAGACCCTGCTACTAACGAGGTGACGGGTGAAGGATATATGACAAACATGCTTCACATTATTCAGGCAAAATAAGCAGAAGAAGGAGACAAAAGAGAATGACGAAGAAGCCTTTTGTAACAAAAGAAAAACTGGAAGAAATCGCAGCAGCAGTACCAACTCCGTTTCACATTTACGATGAAAAAGGAATTCGTGAGAATGCGAAAGCGGTAAAGGAAGCTTTTTCCTGGAATCCGGGATTTCGTGAGTATTTTGCTGTGAAAGCGAACCCAAACCCGACACTGATCAAAATGCTGGGGGAATATGACTGCGGATGCGACTGCTCTTCTTACACTGAGCTGATGCTTTCCGATGCGATGGGATTTGAGAAAGATAAAATCATGTTTTCATCCAACGTAACACCGGCTGCAGAGTATCAACTGGCTGCAGAGCTTGGTGCGATCATTAACCTTGATGATATTACACATATTGATTTTCTTGAGAAAACATTAGGCTACATTCCGAAGAAAATCTGCTGCCGTTATAACCCGGGCGGACTGTTTAAAATCAGCACCGATATTATGGACAATCCGGGAGATGCCAAATACGGTATGACAACCGAGCAGATTTTTGAGGCATTCCGCATTCTGAAGGCAAAAGGGGCAGAAGAGTTCGGCATCCATTCCTTCCTTGCAAGTAATACCGTAACCAACGATTACTACCCGGTTCTGGCAAAAACACTGTTTGAGCTGGCTGTAAAGCTGCAGAAAGAGACAGGCGTAAAAATCAAATTCATCAATCTTTCCGGCGGTGTCGGAATCCCGTACAAACCAGGTCAGGAAGGCAATGACATCCGCGTGATTGGTGAGGGTGTACATAAAGTGTACGATGAAGTCCTCGTTCCGGCCGGCATGGGCGATGTTGCAATTTATACGGAAATGGGCCGTTTCATGATGGGACCGTACGGCGGACTCGTTACGCGCGCAATCCATCAGAAACACATTTACAAAGAGTATATCGGCTGTGATGCATGCGCGGTCAATCTGATGCGGCCGGCAATGTACGGCGCTTACCACCACATCACGGTGATGGGAAAAGAAGATCAGCCGTGCGACCACAAATATGACGTAACAGGTTCCCTGTGCGAAAACAACGATAAATTCGCGATCGACCGCATGCTTCCGGAAGTGGAAGTCGGAGACCTCCTCTTCATCCACGACACCGGCGCACATGGATTTTCCATGGGATACAACTACAACGGAAAATTAAAATCTGCAGAGGTTCTGTTAAAAGAGGACGGCAGCTTTGAAGTCATCCGCCGCGCAGAAACCCCGAAAGACTATTTCGCTACACTGGATGGAACACCGGAGTATGAAAAGATGTTTGGAAATAAATAAGAGATAACAACAGTAAAACCCCTTTCAAAAAGAACCATGCGGCAGATGGCCGGTTCTTCGAAAGGGGTTTTCTTTCTTTTAAAAGCTGTTTTTTTGAAGGGAAGACAATAAAAAAAGATCTGCATCAACGTTCGTTTTTGCAGATCTTTTTTAGCTATGCCGCTGGCCGGACTCGAACCGGCACGGTTATTCACCGCTTGATTTTGAGTCAAGTGCGTCTACCAATTCCGCCACAGCGGCAGTGTTCGTAATCAGAACAAGGTATATTTTACCATAAAAACAAGAAGGACGCAAGAGAAAAAAATGGAATAATTATCATAAAAACTTTCTAAAAAAGATTGACGAAAGGAAAAAATAGAAGTATAGTGTAGATAGTTTAGTACCATACTAAATTTTACATCATAAGTTCAAATAACGATTTATCGAAAACGCCATCGTTAGATGGTCCACAGTGTGTGGAACGAAAACTGTTGTCTTCATAGACAGCAGTTTTTTTGTTGTCTAAAATTAGAAATGAAACATGGTTATGATTCAGTACTGTGAGAACAGCAAGAACCAGGAAGTAGAATTGTTGAAAATAGGAAAGAAAAGATGTAAAAAATCAAAATATATGGTAAAATTAGATAAAATGTAGAAAATGGAGGAAAGAACAGATGAAAGGGGAATATTATCTCGGACTTGATATGGGAAGCAGTTCGGTTGGATGGGCTGTGACAAATGAGAAGTACGAAATTTTGCGCGCACATGGAAAAACACTTTGGGGTGTACGGCTATTTGACAGTGCACAGACTGCAGAAGAGAGAAGAGGGTTTCGGACAGCAAAACGAAGATTGGATCGTCGTAATTGGAGAATAGAATTGCTGCAGAAAATTTTTGCGGAAGAAGTAGAAAAGATAGATGATGGATTTTTTCGCAGAATGAAAGAGAGTCGTTACTGGCCAGAGGATAAGCGTGACAGGCAGGGAAAGTGTCCGGAACTTCCCTATGCATTGTTTGCGGATGATGATTACACAGACAAAGAATATCATAAACAGTTTCCAACCATCTATCATCTGAGAAAATGGTTAATGGAAACTGACGAAACGCCTGATATTCGCCTCATATATCTTGCTCTGCATCATATGATGAAACACAGAGGCCATTTTCTATTAAACGGAAATATCGAACAGGTAAGAGAATTTCAGACAACATTTGAGCAGTTTCTTGAAGCAGTGAGAGCAGAAGAACTTGGTTTTTCTTCCAAGATGGGAGTGGAAAGAAGCAAGGAAATAGAGACAATTTTAAAAGACCGAACATTGACCAAATCTGCGAAAAAGACAAAAGCAGTAAAAGCAATGCGGGCAGAAACATCCTGTGAAAAAGAGTGGCTGGGATTGATTACCGGTGGAACAGCAAAACTGGGAAATCTGTTTGGGGAAAAACAGATGGATACACTGGAACGGCCAAAACTTTGCTTCGCAGATGCAGGTTATGAAGAATACGCTGGAGAGATCGAAGCAGAGCTGGGAGAAAAATATGTATTAATTGAACACGCAAAAGCAGTGTACGATTGGGCTGTTCTGGCTGATATTTTGCAGAACTATTCTTCTCTTTCAGAGGCAAAAGTGGCACTTTATGAAAAGCATAAAAAAGATCTGAAAGATCTGAAAAAGCTGGTCAGAGAGAATCTTTCAAGGGAAGAATATCAGAGACTGTTTGCAAAAAAGGATGAAAAAGCTAATTATTATGCGTATATCAAGGCACCAAAACAATGTAGTCAGGAAGACTTTTACGGTTATCTGAAAAAGAATATTCTGGGCAAGATATCAGATGTGACGAAAGCATCCTGCATGCAGAAGGAAATGGAAATGGGAACGTTTCTTCCGAAACAGACTGTAAAAGACAACAGTGTCATTCCATATCAGATTCATTTATATGAATTAAATGCAATCCTGAAAAATCTGGAAGATAAAGTTCCGCTACTGAAAGAGAATGGAGAGAAGATTCAAAAGATTTTCACATTCCGCATTCCGTACTACGTAGGACCCTTAAACGGAATTCGAAAAAAAGGGGAGAAGAGTAACTGGGCGGTACGAAAAGAAGGCAAAATATATCCATGGAACTTCGATGAGATGGTAGATTTGGAAGCAAGTGCAGAGCAGTTTATTCGAAGAATGACGAATAAATGTACTTATCTGCCAAGTGAAGATGTTTTACCAAAGTATTCTCTGCTGTACAGCAAATACGAAGTTTTAAATGAATTAAATAATCTGCGTTTGGATGGAGAAAAGATATCTGTAGAGCAGAAACAGAAAATATATGAAGAAGTATTCCAGAAAAGCAGAAAAGTTACACAGAAAAAACTGAAAAACTATTTAGTGAAAGAAGGAATTACCGGAAAAGAAGTTGAAATTACCGGAATTGATGGTGATTTCAAGAGTTCTCTTACGGCATACCATGACTTTAAAGAGAAATTAACAAATTTGTCACTGAACCAGGCGGAAAAAGAATGCATCATCCTGAACGTAACGCTGTTTGGAGATGATAAAGCGATACTGAAACAGAGATTAAAGAAACTGTTTCCGGAGTTGACAGAAAAACAAAGAGACAGCATAAGTAAACTGCCGTATCGTGCTTGGGGAAGACTCTCAAAAGTGTTTTTGGAAGAGACGGAAGCACCGGCACCGGAAACGGGAGAGGCATGGTCTATTATTCGGGCTTTGTGGGAGACGAATGACACTCTGATGCAACTGCTTAGCGAATAATATTTGTTTGCATCGGCAATCGAAGAAAAGAATGGAAACGAACAGAAAAAACGGGATATTTCGTATGAATTAGTCGAGGAACTTTACGTATCACCGGCAGTGAAGCGGCAGATTTGGCAGAGCCTTTTGATTGTAAAGGAAATCTGTAAAGTGATGGGAAACCCACCGAAACGTGTTTTTATAGAAATGGCAAGAGAAAAAAACGATCAGGGAAGAACCACTTCAAGAAAAAAGAAACTGCTGGAACTCTATAAAAAATGTAAAGCGGAAGAAAAAGACTGGATAGATGAGATTGAAAAGCGTTCCGATGCGGAAATGAGAAGAGACAAGCTGTATTTGTATTATACGCAAAAAGGAAAATGCATGTATTCCGGTGAAACAATTGAACTGGAGGAATTGTGGGATAATCAGAAGTATGACATTGATCATATTTTTCCACAGTCCAAAGTGATGGATGATAGCCTGGATAACCGGGTACTTGTAAAGAAAAAGTGTAATCAGATGAAAGAGGATAAATATCCGATCGATGAAACAGTTCGGAAAAAAATGCAGCCATTCTGGAAATCTTTAGTGGATGCCGGATTGATCAGTGAAGAAAAATATAAACGGCTGATAAGAGGAAATGGATTTGAACCGTCTGAATTGGCTGGATTTATTTCCAGGCAGCTGGTGGAAACTCGTCAGAGTACAAAAGCGGCAGCAAGTATTCTGCAGCAGGTGATCCCGGATACACAGATTGTTTATGTGAAAGCGCCAACCGTTTCAAAGTTCCGTAAGGATTTTAAATTTCTGAAGGTACGGGAGATGAATGATTATCATCATGCGAAGGATGCTTATTTGAATATTGTCGTTGGCAACGCATATTTTGTAAAATTCACATCAAATCCGATTCACTTCATTAAGGAAAATCCGGGAAGAAGTTATAATCTGAAGAAGATGTTTGAACAGGAAAGAATTGAACGAAACGGAGAAATTGCCTGGGAAGGCGGGAACGGAACCATTGTGACAGTCCGAAAGTTTATGGAAAAGAACAACATTCTTGTGACGCGAAGATCGTATGAGGCAACAGGTGCATTGTTTGACCAGCAGATTGTCAAAAAAGGAAAAGGTCAGGTTCCGATCAAGAGCAGTGATGAACGGCTTTGTGATATACAGAAGTATGGAGGATATAACAAAGAGGCGGGAGCTTACTTTGTACTGGCAGAATCGGAGGGCAAAAAGGGAAAGAAAATACGAACAATCGAGTATGTGCCGATTCGTCTGAAAAAGGAAATTCAGAAGTCAGAAGAAAATATAATTCGGTATCTGGAAGAGGAAAGACAGTTAAAGAATCCGCGAGTGCTGGTGCCGGAAATCAAAATAGATACTCTGTTTTGTGTGGACGGATTTTATATGTGGGTTTCCGGAAGATCAGGAGATCAGCTATTGATGCAAGGTGCAAATCAGCTGGTACTTTCCCAGGAAGAAATGGAAATACTGAAAAAAATAGTACAGTACGTGGAACGTAAAAAACAGAATAAAGAACTGAAAATTTACGATTCCGACCATTTAGAAGAAAAGAAGGTGGTGATGCTGTATGAAACCTTTTTAAATAAATTAACAAATACGGTATATGCAAAAAAACTTGGAGCACAGGCAAAGACATTAACGGAAAAAAGAGAAAAATTTAAAGAATTATGCATGGAAGAAAAGTGTATCGTTTTGTATGAAATTTTACATTTTTTCCAGTGCCAGAGTGTTACCGCTGATTTGAAATTAATTGGAGGATCTGGAAGAGCAGGAATTTTGTATCTCAACAAAAATATAACCGATTGCAGTCGAATCGAAATGATTCATCAATCGCCAACCGGTATTTACGAGCAGGCAGTAGACCTGAATGCATTATGAGCTGGCGGATTGTGGTTATTTCCAAACGGGCAAAGCTGGACTATCAGCTTGGTTATCTTGTGGTACGAAATGAAGAAGTAACAAAAATACATTTAAGTGAAATCTCAACCATTCTGATTGAGTCAACAGCAGCAACAGTCACAACAAGTCTGCTGGCAGAGCTGACCAAAAAGAAAATAAAAGTGATTTTTTGCGATGAAAAGAGAAATCCATCGTCGGAACTGGTTGGGTATTACGGAAGTCATGATACCAGCAATAAAATCAGAAAGCAGATTCAGTGGAGCCGGCACAGTAAAGAAGCGATCTGGACAGAGATTGTGACGGAAAAATACGAAAACAGAAGGAACTGTTAAAAAATCTGGGAAAGGAAGAAGCGGGTCTGTTAGAATCATATTTACAGGAGATTGGCTGGAACGATGAGACAAACCGGGAAGGGCATGCGGCAAAGGTATATTTCAATGCGTTGTTCGGCATGACATTTACCAGAACTGCGGATTGTCCGGAAAATGCAGCGCTGAATTACGGATATAGCATTTTGTTGTCTGCGTTTGCGAGAGAAATTGTAGCGAGCGGTTATATTACACAGCTCGGACTCTTTCATGATAATATGTTTAATCAGTTTAATCTGGCGTCCGATTTGATGGAACCGTTCCGTGTTCTGATTGACCGGGAAGTAATCCAAATGCAGAGGAAAGAATTTACGCATGAGGAAAAAATACAGTTGGTCAATGTATTAAACAACGAAGTCATGATAGACGGGAAAACACAGTATGTGAATAATGCCATAAAAATTTACTGTAAAAGTGTATTTGATGCCTTAAATGAGAATGACAGTGCATTGATCCGGTTTTATGGCCTATGAGTTATCGTTTTATGAGAGTATTGGTACTGTTTGATCTTCCGGTGCTGACGGGCGATCAGAGAAGAGAATATGCGAGATTTCGAAAGTTTTTATTGAAAAGCGGATTCCTGATGCTCCAGGAATCCGTATACTGTAAGCTTGCGTTAAATACAACTGCAGTGAATGGAATCGTGGATCAGATTCATAAAAATAAGCCGGAAGAAGGTTTGGTACAGCTTTTAACGGTGACTGAGAAGCAGTATGCGAAAATGGATCTGATTGTTGGGAACGTAAAGAGTGAAGTGTTGAATACGGATGAAAGGCTGGTGATTTTATGAAACTGGTACATGTGGACTTGGAAAAACCTATTGCGATTCATCGGAACTGTCCCACGGAATGGATTATAGAATCACCGGAGCTGTTTTTAAAATATGTGGAGCAGCTGCAAAAACAAAATCAGGGAGAGGAGGGAAATTTCGTACTTTCTAAAGCTGACACAGAGCTGAATATGAAAAGAGATGTGGAATTAATATTAACGCCATTTTCTCTTGATTTTGCGGATCACAGAATACAAAAACGGTTATTTACAGAGCTGGTCAAAAGTGCGCAAAATGAAGAAATGTTTCTGGAAACACAGAGAATTATTGCGGAACTGAAGAAATACATCTATCAATTGGAAGCTGTCAGTGGGTACGAATTGGAACAAAATGAGGAAATCGATTTGAGCGCACTCCTAAAATTGATGGGAGTTCAGACAGAAACCGAAAAAGAGATGGGACTTCTGGAAAAATTGACGCAATATATCAAAGTTATGGCCGAACTTCTCCAAAAAGAACTGGTGATTCTGATAAATATTCGGTCCTATCTGAACGAAACACAAATAAACAAACTCTCCCAAATGGCATGCTACTATGAAATATCCTTGCTTTTCATAGAAAATATACAAAGGGACTTTTCGAATCAGAGAGAATATTATATAATTGACAAAGATGGATGTGATGTCTATTAATATCCATCGGATATTTGAGTACCTGTTTTGTGCAGATGAAAGCAGTTCATTTTTAAATTTGAGGTTTGAGAATGATGTAAAAATGTATGGTACTCAAACCGAAGCTGTTCCGTTCTCTATTGACAACGTGTTTGAGAATGATGTAAAAATGTATGGTACTCAAACCACTTGCCGCCGGATGAAACATTCCAACGCGTTTGAGAATGATGTAAAAATGTATGGTACTCAAACACCTGTTTGAGAAGCCTGTACCGCTATACAGTTTGAGAATGATGTAAAAATGTATGGTACTCAAACTCTTCCAGCCATTGTTAAGAATGTCTTCTAGTTTGAGAATGATGTAAAAATGTATGGTACTCAAACGGTGGATTTCGCCATCTTTCCCGCACACCGGTTTGAGAATGATGTAAAAATGTATGGTACTCAAACGGAGCGATGCAACTTTGGTTGATATCTCTAGTTTGAGAATGATGTAAAAATGTATGGTACTCAAACAATAGCATTCGAGGTCACTCGATATTCCTTGTTTGAGAATGATGTAAAAATGTATGGTACTCAAACCTCCTGCTGATACTTGATCGGTTCCCCACGGTTTGAGAATGATGTAAAAATGTATGGTACTCAAACTTGAATGAAAAGCTGGGAGGATGACACATGGTTTGAGAATGATGTAAAAATGTATGGTACTCAAACTGATAGATTGCCATACCTAATACCTCCATGGTTTGAGAATGATGTAAAAATGTATGGTACTCAAACAACAAAGACGGCGATGCAGACCGGGCAGAAGTTTGAGAATGATGTAAAAATGTATGGTACTCAAACCATCCGCAAGCTGGGTGCTGGTAGGTGATGTTTGAGAATGATGTAAAAATGTATGGTACTCAAACACGGATAAGGTCGCAAACATAGTCCGAACAGTTTGAGAATGATGTAAAAATGTATGGTACTCAAACGAACGGCTCTCCGTCCAGAAAATATCTTACGTTTGAGAATGATGTAAAAATGTATAGTACTCAAACATTTTCGGGGCAAATTCTGCTAAATCGTACGTTTGAGAATGATGTAAAATTTATTTTTGTGAACAACAAGAATAGATAATTCAAAATGAAATATTCAGAAGACAGTATGAAATCGACTTAATTGTCTTTTTCTTGCTGTCTTTTTCCTTGTCTCAAAGCGCCGCACCATGTATAATAAAACCACAAGAATTTCATTTCATAGTTTTTACAGGAGGAACCTGAATCATGATCCTTGCAATAGACATCGGCAACACGAACATCGTCCTTGGGTGTGTGGAAGGGAAAAAAACATACTTTATCGAAAGACTCTCCACGGACAAGGCAAAAACAGAGCTGGAATACGCAGTCAGCCTGAAAAATGTACTGGAACTGTATGAGATTCCGGTGGAGCAGATCGAAGGAGGTATCATCTCTTCCGTTGTTCCGCAGGTGACAGAGCTCTGCCGGAGTGCGGCAGAAAAAGTGATTAAAAAGCCGGTCAAAGTTGTCGGCCCCGGTGTGAAGACCGGACTTAATATCAAACTGGACGACCCCGCAACGGCAGGAAGCGATCTTGTTGTTGTAGCAGTAGCAGCGCTGAATGAATACACATGTCCGCAGATTGTTATCGATATGGGAACTGCCACGACGATGAGTGTACTTGATCAGAAAGGAAGCTTCATCGGAGGCGTGATTCTTCCGGGACTTCGTACTTCGCTGGATGCTCTCGTATCAAATGCCGCGCAGCTTAGCCAGACCAGTCTGACAGCACCGAAAAAAGTCATTGGCAAAAATACGCTGGACTGTATGAAAGGCGGTATGATTTATGGAAACGCTGCCAGCATCGACGGCATGATCGAACGGATGGAAGAAGAACTTGGCTGCAAATGCACGATTGTGGCTACCGGAGGTCTGGCGAAAGCTGTGATTCCGCACTGCAGACATGACATCATCATCGATGAGAATCTGCTCCTGAAAGGTCTTCAGATCATCTACGAGAAAAACAGGTAGGGAAACCGTTTGTTGACAAAGTTTGCGAATTGTTATAACATATGTATAACAAAACGATACGAGAAAGCAGGGTGTAACTATGTATTATGAGACAATACAGATCGATTTCAACAGCGATGAAGCGATCTATATCCAGCTGAGAAATCAGATTATTCTGGGTATTGCCACTTCCAGAATTCAGGAAGGAGATACTCTACCTTCGGTAAGACAGCTCGCAGACAATATCGGAATCAACATGCATACCGTAAATAAGGCCTACAGCGTACTCCGGCAGGAGGGGCTTCTTTCGATTGACCGAAGAAAAGGAGCCGTTATCTCTATCGATGCGGATAAACTGTATGCCATGCAGGAACTGCGCGAAGATCTGCAGGTGATTCTTGCAAAAGCCGTCTGCAAAAATATATCAAAAGAAGAAGTACATCAGCTTGTAGATGAAATTTACAGCAATTACGCAGACGAAACATGAAGGAGACAATAGTATTATGAGAGAAGGATATACCAGTCAGGCAAAAAAAGCACTGGCATATGCGGTTAGGACAGCTGAAAAATGTGGACATAATTACGTAGGAACCGAACACCTTCTGATCGGACTTCTGAACGTGGAGGATGGCACAGCAGGCATGGTGCTTTCTGAGTTTCACGTAGATGCCGGACAGCTTACCGAACTGATTGACCGTCTGATTGCACCAGGCGGAAACACCGTGACCGAATCCCGACCGGGCTATACTCCGCGGGTACGCAGAGTGCTTGAAAATGCAGAAGCGGAGGCAGCGCGTTTTAAGAGCAGAGCTGTGGGAACCGAGCATTTGCTGATCGCAATCTTAAAAGAAAGTGACTGTGTTGCTACCCGTTTGCTTTTTACCATGGGGATCAACATTCAGAAACTATATGGAGCAATCCTTACTGCCATGGGCGAGGCACCGCTGCAGGGCGGTGCAAGCGGAAATGCAAATACCGGCCGCGGACCGCAGACAAGAGGTGGAGCGCAGACCAGCGAAACGCCGGCACTGGACCAGTACAGCCGGGATCTGACTGAGCTTGCGCGCGAAGGAAAACTCGATCCGGTTGTCGGCCGTGGGCAGGAAATTGAGCGTGTCATTCAGATCTTAAGTCGCCGGACAAAAAACAACCCGTGTCTGATCGGAGAGCCGGGTGTCGGAAAAACGGCGATTGCGGAAGGTCTGGCGCAGCGGATTGCCCTTGGCATTGTGCCGGAAACGATCCGCGATAAGCGAGTTGTTGTCCTTGACCTTTCCGGAATGGTAGCCGGAAGCAAATACCGCGGTGAGTTCGAAGAGCGTATCAAACGTGTCGTCAAAGAAGTGACGGACAATGAAAATATTCTGCTGTTCATCGATGAACTTCACACCATCATCGGGGCCGGCGGTGCAGAGGGAGCACTCGATGCATCCAATATCTTAAAACCGTCCCTTTCCCGCGGAGAAATTCAGCTCATCGGTGCAACCACGCTCGAAGAATACCGTAAATACATCGAAAAAGATGCCGCATTGGAGCGCCGTTTCCAGCCGGTCAAAGTAGAAGAACCGACGGAAAGCGAAGCACTTGATATCTTAAAAGGCCTGCGCCCATACTACGAACGCCACCACGGCGTGGAAATCACCGATGAAGCACTGGAAGCAGCCGTAAAAATGAGCGTCCGCTACATCAACGACCGTTTCCTGCCGGATAAAGCCATCGATCTGATCGATGAGGCATCCGCAGGCGTACAGCTCGCCGGCTACCAGGTGCCGGACAACATGGCAAAAGAGGAGCAGACACTGTTCGAAGTACAGAAAGAAAAAGAATCCGCGATCAGTGCCGGCGATTTTGAGCAGGCAAAAGAACTGCAGGCGCGCCAGCAGGAGCTCGAAAAAGATCTGGAGCAGATCCGAAAACGCTTTGAACGCCGTTGCAAAAACAAAAAACTGCAGGTAACAGAAGAAGAAATCGCAAAAACCGTATCCACCTGGACGAAAATTCCGGTACAGCGTCTCGCGGAAGGAGAATCGAAACGTCTGGCAAGACTGGAGCAGACACTCCATAAACGCGTTGTCGGCCAGGAAGAAGCCGTGACAGCTGTGGCAAAAGCCGTAAAACGAGGCAGAGTCGGATTAAAAGACCCGAACCGTCCGACAGGATCCTTCCTGTTTCTTGGACCGACCGGTGTCGGAAAAACAGAACTTTCCAAAGCACTCGCCGAGGCAGTTTTCGGTACAGAGCAGGCCCTGATCCGCGTCGACATGTCGGAGTACATGGAGAAACACAGCGTCTCCAAACTGATCGGATCCCCTCCGGGATACGTCGGCTACGAGGAAGGCGGCCAGCTCTCCGAAAAAGTGCGCCGCAACCCGTACAGTGTGATCCTGTTTGACGAGATCGAAAAAGCGCACCCGGATGTCTTCAACATTCTGCTGCAGGTGCTTGATGATGGCCATATCACCGACGCGCAGGGCAGAAAAGTTGATTTCAAACAGACCTGCATTATCATGACATCCAATGCCGGAGCACAGAACATTGTAGCGCCGAAACGCCTTGGATTCCTTTCGACAGAAGATGAGCGGAAAGACTACGAATACATGAAGGGCCAGGTGATGGAAGAAGTCAAACGGATGTTTAAGCCGGAATTCCTGAACCGAATCGACGAGATTATTGTATTCCATCAGCTTACCAAGGCGGATATGAAGAAGATTCTGCAGATTCTGCTCAAAGATCTGGAGCGCCGCTGCAAGGAGCAGATGGACATTGAATTGAAAGTCCGTGACACCGTGAAAGAATATCTCGTGGAAAACAGCTTCGACAGCAAGTACGGTGCCCGCCCGTTAAAACGCGCGATCCAGAGCAAAATTGAGGATCCGCTCGCAGAAGCCATCCTGAACGGAGAAGTGAAAAAAGGCGATACCGTTGCGGCTGGAATGAATAAGAAAGAGATTACATTTAAGGTTCTTGAGAAAAAATAATATAAAATTCCATAAATTATATGGTAAAATCTTTTTGATTATGGTATGATTTTCACAAAGAAACGAAACACCACAAAAGACAAGACCAGGAGGGCATTTACAAATGTCAGTAGTAAAAGAATTAATCCGCACAGAGGCAGACGGAGGCATCAGCTTCGGAGATTATGAGCTTGCGGCAAAGGCAAAAAAATCTGATTTTGAGCACAGAGGAGATCTGTATAAAGTAAAAACCTTTAAGGAAATCACAAAGCTGGAGAGAAACGGACTGTTCGTATACGAATCCGTTCCGGGAACCGCAGTTACCGATCTGAACGTATTCGACGACGGCATGACCTTCAAAGTAGAAGGACCGGAGGATGCACAGATCACCGTTGAAATGGAAGCAGAGACCGAATACAAGGTGCTGCTCGACGGCGTAAACGTTGGCCACATGACCACAAATCTCGGCGGAAAACTTTCCTTCAGCGTAGAGCTGGAAAAAGCAGAGGATGTAGCAGTAGAAATCGTAAAAGCATGATGAAATAAGAAAAGAAGGCTGTCGCAGAACGTGTGCGGCAGCTTTTTTTGACAATTATAAGGGAGACACAACTATGGCAAAAGCAAAAAAAACAGCCTTTTTCTGCCAGAACTGCGGCTATGAGTCAGCAAAATGGATGGGCCAGTGTCCGGCGTGCAGAGAATGGAATACGTTTGTGGAGGAACCGACGGCGGCCAAAACACCGGCGGGAAACCAGGGGCTCGGAAGCCACAGCGCAGCGGGCAGAAAGCCGGTGCATCTGACGGAAATTTCAACAGGAAAAGAAGAGCGTATCCCGACGGGAATCGGAGAACTCGACCGGGTGCTCGGCGGAGGAATCGTGCCGGGTTCCCTGACACTGGTCGGCGGCGATCCGGGAATTGGAAAATCCACACTCCTTCTGCAGGTGTGCCGCATGCTGTCCACAGCAGGACATCAGGTTTTATACATTTCCGGCGAGGAGTCCCTGCGCCAGATCAAACTGCGCGCCGTGCGGATCGGAGAATTTAATGAAAATCTGTCCCTGCTCTGTGAGACGAATCTTGACATCATCCGCGCCGTCATGGAAAAAGAGAAGCCGGAGATTGCCGTCATCGACTCGATCCAGACCATGTACAACGAGGAGGTCAGCTCCGCGCCGGGCAGTGTATCCCAGGTCCGGGAATCGACGAATGTGCTGATGCAGATTGCAAAGGGAATGGGAATTTCGATCTTTATCGTCGGTCATGTGACAAAAGACGGTAATGTGGCCGGCCCACGTGTGCTGGAACACATGGTAGATACCGTGCTGTACTTCGAGGGCGACCGTCATGCGTCCTACCGGATTCTACGCGGCGTCAAAAACCGTTTTGGTTCTACAAATGAGATCGGCGTCTTCGAAATGCAGACAGAGGGACTCGTGGAAGTGAAAAATCCATCGGAGTACATGCTGAACGGACGGCCGGAGGGAGCTTCCGGTTCGGTTGTCGCATGCTCCATGGAGGGAACGCGCCCGATCCTGATCGAGATTCAGGCACTGGTCTGCCACAGTAATTTCGGAATCCCGCGCCGCACCGCAGCAGGATGCGATTTCAACCGTGTGAACCTGCTGATGGCAGTGCTGGAAAAACGCGCAAGAGTCAATCTTTCGACAAGCGATGCCTACGTCAACATCGCAGGCGGAATCAAGATGAATGAGCCGGCGATCGATCTTGGCATCGCACTTGCCGTCGTATCGAGCTACAAAGATCAGGTGATCGATGAGAAAACGGTCGTATTTGGCGAGGTCGGCTTAAGCGGTGAGGTCCGCGCCGTCAGCATGGCGGAACAGCGTGTACTGGAAGCAAAAAAACTGGGCTTCGAGCGGGTGATTTTACCTGCTGTCTGCATGAAGTCCGTGGAGAAAATCGGTGGAATCGCACTGATTCCGGTGGAAAATATTCAGGATGCGATTCTGCGCGTGGGGAAAAATTAGAAGGAAGTTGTGGAAAAAGGACCGGCGTGTGATGCGTACGGTCTTTTTTAAAAAATTCAGATAAAATATAAAATATGCAGAATTAACTATATTTTTCTAAAAATAAGAAAATTCGAAAAAAGGT